>Ga0131853_10008562_pt1 | contig 18664 bp, 17 predicted proteins | sample TergutLab28metaG_FD_92764 | JGI IMG/M metagenome (GOLD analysis project Ga0131853, IMG submission 92764) | Labiotermes labralis P1 segment gut microbial communities from Petit-Saut dam, French Guiana - Lab288 P1 (version 2) (version 2) | ecosystem: Host-associated > Arthropoda: Insects >...
GTGTGGTTATGCTATTTCTATACCCATATATAGGTTAACCGCAGCCAGTCTTTTCAAATTAGAATGACGTGAACGCGGGATGACGAGGTTTTTAACAAGGGCTCGCTAACGAAGCAGCTCTTTTTTTGTGCCCGAAAAACACCAATACATATGTTATCCGCAATAATCAACAGTTATCCATACTAGAAAAACGGCTATTTTACTGGGTTTGCGGGGTATCGTGTGGATAAGTGCGCGCTTATCAACACTGTCAAGTAAAAAATTACACACCTTATGCATAATTATGCATTTGCGGTTAGGGTGAGGTGCGAGGCGGTTGAATCCGGTTCGCGAAGTGCTATGTGGATAAACATGCACTTATTCACACGCCCAAGCATGAATTTACACGCGCCATGCATAAATATGCATCCATATTCACTGGTGCAATAGGGGTGTAATTTAGTTTATTTGCGATGCGATTATTGCATAAATATGCAGCATTATTCATGGCGCGCTATCGATTTGTCCGTTATCGTTTTGGGAACACCCATTTCCGCAAAAAAAGGGTGTGGAATAGCGGATTTTGATGCAAATCAGCGTAAAATGGCGTTATTTAGACCTTTTGGCCCATATCATTGCCACCGTACACATCATTGATTTGCAGTAAAATCCACAATCCCACACCCTTTTTTGGGTGTAGCAACATTCATATTTTTATTATTTTACAAGCTGCACCAAAGTCACAGAATCCCCAGGCAACACCACATGAAAATGAAAATCTGGGTGTACATACACAACCCGGCTTTCAACCACAGGAAGCTCATACATTGGGGAAGCCTTCATTCTTGCCGTAGTTTCGCGGTCTATGCGGTACACATTAAGCCTATAAATCCCTTCCTCTGCATTTTCAAACTGGAAAAGCCCCGCCGCATCTTCTGCCAAATTGGAAAGAAAAATGGACATTGTGCCATTTTCACCTGCGGAAGCAATCCCCCGCAAAGCATCCCCAGCACCATCCAGCCCAACGCGCCTGCCCTCCAGGTCATACAGCATTTTATACATAAAATATTGCGGTCTAGCCTTTCCATCCAAATCAAACAAGCCCAGCCGGTGCACCAAGTCACTCCAGTGTTCGGCCATATAACGGGTACGGGCATACCATGGAGCAAATTCTCTTGGGTCATTGAACTGGTCATACAGGTGATACTGGAAAGTACCGTCCAGGCAGCCATCTTCATGAAATTCCAGGATAGCCGCCGCAAGGCTTGCCGCCCGCCATGGGGAGAAGGCTTCTTCTTCAATAGAAAGGTCATCATGGCCCACCAGCCCCACATTAAACTCTGTCATATAAAGTTTTATTTGTGGGTCATACTTGTTTATCGCATCACGGATAACCCTGCCCCACTCCAGGTGTTCCTTGGGGCAGTTGTTGTATGCGTTGTAGCTGGCAAAATCTACTTGGACGCCATTTTCCTTGCACAACTCTACAAAGCGGCCAATATATGCCGCGGCTTCTGCACCGCCCCCCGCAAAAGACGGCCCGCCGATTTTAGTGCCTGGTAAAGCCTCTAATATAGGCTTTGCTGTAATTTTATAGTACTCAAAAAAATCGTCCGGGTTTTTGATTAAATATGGGCAGCCGCCCCATTCGCCTATGTTTACCTCGTTGCCAATGGCCCAGTGGGTTACATACTGCTTTTCTTTGCTGTAGCGCAGCACTAAGTTGCGTATAAGCTCTTGCCATTCTTCAATATTGTTGGGCAGCCAAATAGTTTCATCCACCTGGGGGAAGAGGGCTGCCGGTTTTAGGCATATAGAGGCCATGATGTCTGCCCCTGTGGCGTGTACAGCGTCCATGTATGCGTCCATTTTGGCCCAGTCATACTGGCCCACTCCCTTGTATATATAGAAAAATTCCTGCAAAAAAATGCGGATAATCCCAGGCTTTAGGGTTGCGGTATGCTCTGCTATCTGCTTTGGCGCAGGCATGGAGTGCACACCGCCTATGCCAACAGAGTGGTATCGCATGTCAAGATTACCTGCATCTTTGCCCCAATTTACGGTTAATTTACGCCTTTCCATATAGTTGGCCTCCATTTCCTAATACCCTATTTTCCCCATACTGTCATCATCCCTGACCCAGTCCGCAACAAAGTCTGTGCGGTATTCTGTAGGGGTATCCCGGTTTACAACCTTTTCTATGCCTGCGTTTATAATCAGCTTTTTACACATTTGGCAGGAGTTTACTTGCTCTGCCACAAGTTTGCCGGTAGAAGGGTCAACACAGGCTTGGTAAAGTGTCGCGCCCAGCATAAGCTCCCTTGGGGCGGCTACAATGGCGTTTGCCTCTGCATGTACCGAGCGGCACATTTCATATCTTTCCCCCCGGGGTATATTCATTTTTTCCCGCAGGCAGTAGCCCAAATCGCAGCAGTTTTCCCTGCCGCGGGGGGCGCCGCAATAACCTGTGGATACTATTGCGTCGTTTTTTACAATGATTGCACCGTACATCTTACGCAGGCAGGTGCTGCGGGATGCTACGGTTTGTGCAATATCTAAGTAATAATTTTCCTTGCTTATCCTATCCATGTTTACACATCCTTGTCTTTTTATAGAAAATTATAGCATATATTATTATTTCAGATAGTGCTATAATCTGATAAGAAAAATCATAACATAAGGCATTCCTGCTATATATGAAATTATTGGCAGGAGTATTGGCTGCTGTATACGGCAGTTGTGTATTAAAAAGGAGGGCACTATGCAGGTAAATTACCAAGACACATTTTTAAACACTATCCGCAAGGATAACATCCCTATTACCATATTCCTTACCAGCGGCTTTCAAATCCGCTGTATTCTCCGCGCCTTTGACACCTATGTTTTGATTGTAGATGTAGATGGCAAGCAGCAAATGATTTTTAAACACGCTGTGTCTACCATTGCGCCTGTCAAAACCGTAATAAGGATACCAATAACCCCAGAGAAAGAGGAATAATATGTTTTATGATTACTATGTAAACCAGATGGGCATAAGCCCCGCTGTTGCCAGTTATATAAAGGCAGCGGAAGCGGGGCTTATAAAGGCCCTTTCTTCCAGGGCAGAACTAACCGCATACAACCAATTAAAAGTCCTTCAAGCAATGCAGGCCAGCCGCTTAAGTGATGCCCATTTTACCGACTCTACAGGATATGGGTACCACGACACCGGCCGCCAAGTGCTGGAGGACATTTTTACAGCCATTTTTAAGGCAGAAGCAGCACTGGTAAGGCCCCAGCTTATATCTGGTACCCATGCCCTTGCGGCAGCCTTGTTTGGCAATCTGCGCCCTGGGGATGTTTTGCTTTCCCCTGTTGGCAAGCCTTATGACACGCTGGAAAGTGTTATAGGAATAAGGCCAACATCTGGGTCTTTGGCCGAATATGGGGTTGAGTATAAACAAGTTGAACTTACCCCAGGCGGGAAATTCGATTTTGATGGGATTAAGGAAGTATTGCAGGGTAAGACATTAGCTGTAAAAGCTAGCAATCAATCAATCGATTATAATTCAAATCAACCGGAAAATTGTTCGGGCAATATGCCTGTAAAAATGGTAACTATTCAACGCAGCAAGGGCTATGCTTGGCGGCCATCTTTCACAATTGATGAAATAAAGCAGCTTATTACGTTTATTAGGACAATCAGCCCGCATACAATTATCTTAGTGGATAATTGTTATGGGGAATTTGCAGAGGATATGGAGCCAATAGAGGTGGGGGCAGACATTGCTGCCGGGTCTTTAATCAAAAACCCTGGCGGGGGGATAGCCCCAGGCGGCGGGTATATTGTAGGTGCTGCAAAATATGTAGAGGCCGCTGCCGAAAGGCTTACTGCCCCAGGTTTGGGCAGCGCTGTAGGCCCAACTTTTGGCATGACCCGGACTTTATTGCAGGGGCTTTTCCTTGCGCCCCAAACAGTAGGGGCTTGTATAACCGGCGCAATGCTGGCCGCTGCGGTATTTGATGGCTTGGGTTACGATGTTAATCCCCTTCCGCTGGCAAAAAGGACGGATATTGTCCAGGCAATAAAGCTTGGGGAGCCCGAGAAGGTACTTGCATATTGCAAGGGCATCCAAAAAGCGGCCCCAGTAGATAGTTATGTATTGCCAGAGCCAGCGCCAATGCCCGGTTATGCTGATGGGGTGGTTATGGCTGGGGGGACTTTTGTGCAGGGGTCATCTATTGAACTAAGCGCGGACGCGCCGCTGCGGCCGCCATATATTGTTTATCACCAGGGTGGGTTAACCGAGGCTCATGCTAAGGCTGGGGTGGTGTTTGCCTTGGATGCTTTGTACCGTGATGGGTATGTTGGGCTATAGGGGTCGGTTTTCTCATTTTGGTCAAAAGCGATAATGTCAACAATATATGGCCTGGGGGCGTTGGGACGGGGCTGTTGACAAACGCAAATTTGCGGGGGTTAGGTTGCCGCCCCTACGCCAGAAACGCCGGGTTTACGGGGTTCGTAGGGGCGGCAACCTGCCGCCCGCACTACAAAACCCCTCTGTCAACAACCCCGCCCAGCCACCCCCTGCAATTGTGCATTGCAAATCCTCATGTTTATAGCCAAGACTTGAACACAGAAAAAGCGGATTCCACAGATTTTTATAATGATTTTAATCCGTGCTAATCTGCCTTTTCCGCTTTTGACCTGGCCCATTAACTATTAAGCAGCACCACACGTTAAGTAAAGCCGAAGGTGAGGCATACATGCAAAAAAAGCGAATACACAACCAACAAACTACATATTATACTAATCTCGAAAATCATCGTCGACAACGCATCGCGAAAAACGGCTTAAAGCCGCCGATTTTCCGCTCGGTTGTCGACGTGATTTTCAGAGATTCGTATTACATAATTCTAATATTAACCATTATTGCCTGGGTAATGATAGGCATGAAAATACGGCTTTCACAAATGGAAGCAACCGCAGAAGCCGTCTATGTAATACAAACATCACCAACCGAAGCAATCCCCCTTGCCAACCCCCCCCCGCCAACCATTTCAGATTCAGGCATACTGTGGCTAGTAAACCAAGACACCCCCCTAACCCCATCTTTTACACCACAATCCCTAGTAACCCACCAAGGCATACACCTTCACCCTTCAGCCTACACAGCATACAACCATATGCTTAACGCAATGGTGGCAGAGGGCCTGCACGGGTTACACTTAGCCAGCGCATACCGCACCTACGAATACCAGCAAAACCTCTTTGCAAATAAGGTAAACACCCTAATCTCCCAAGGCTATAGCAATGACGAAGCCGCAGAAATAGCAGCAAAAACCGTTCACCCCCCCGGCGCAAGCGAGCACCAGACAGGCCTAGCCCTGGATGTAACCATTTCCGGTGACCTTACCCAAGCCTTTGGCGACACAAACGCAGGAAGATGGATTGCCGCAAATAGCCATAGATTCGGCTTTATAATCCGCTACCCCCAAGCCAAAACCGATATTACCCATACTATATATGAGCCATGGCACCTGCGGTATGTAGGTATACCCCACGCGATAATTATGCAGGAGAATAACCTCACCCTGGAAGAGTATTCATATTTTATCGCCAGCACCAGTGCATATATTGTATGGGCTAACCCCGGAGAAACCCATACATATTACCTGGTGGTACACAGTTACACTTTCCCAGAAAAAATCCCCCAGGGTATGATTGACATATCATCAGACCGGCAGGGGGATGGGGCGTCTTTTATTATGACATTTATAAGGGAATAGCTTATACTATAGTATCTTATTCAAAGGACAAAACCATGAAATTATTAAACCTAGGCTTCCTGGCCCATGTAGACGCAGGCAAAACCACAACTGTAGAGCAGATACTATACCATACCGGGGCTTCACGGGCCTTAGGCTCTGTAGATAAAGGGGATACCCAGACAGACTTCCTGCCTGTAGAGCGCCAGCGTGGTATATCCATAGCAAGTGCCTCTGTAAGCATACAGTGGGAGGGGCTATGTTTAAACATTATAGACACCCCAGGCCACATGGACTTTACGGGGGAGGTAGAACGGGCCTTGTCTGTGCTAGATGCTGCTGTATTGGTTGTGTCTGCCGCAGAAGGGATACAGTCCCAAACCGAGCGTTTTTGGAATGCCTTGCGGGGTATGGGCATCCCTACAATTATCTTTTTAAATAAGCTGGACAGGCCAGGCTGCCAGCCGGGTTTGGTATTGGAATCACTCCAAGCCAAGCTAAACACAAAAATAATCCCCCTAACCGGCTATAAAAACCCTGGCGATATAGCCGTATCTGTAGACAGCACTCCCCTGTCAGATGAAAGCATCTTCGAATTGTGCGAAAATGATGAGCAGCTAGCAACCCAGTACCTGGAAGGGCAAAACATTGACCCAAAAGCAAGCCTAATCCGCCAAACAGCCAATTGCACAGCCTTTCCGCTAATACATGGTGCTGCAATAAACGGGACTGGTATACCCTTTTTGCTGTCTGCTATTAAAAATTACATCACCCCCATGCCCATAACCCCAGCCGGAGACCCGGCTGGGGTTATTTATAAAATAGAGCATGACAAAACCCTGGGCAAGATTGCCCATGTTAGGCTATACACAGGCAGCCTAAAAAACCGGGACACAGTAACAATACACCGCCAAAACCAAGAGCCCTTTCAAGAAAAAATTACTCAAATACGGAAAGTGTCCGGTGCAAAACGTGAAGACATTGGCCAGGTAAGCGGTAACGAAATTGCGGCAATCTGCGGCCTAACCGGGGCAAAAGTAGGGGACATAATAGGCCAAATATCCCAGCGGCGGGGTATAAGTATTTCCACCCCACTGTTTTCTGTACAAGTATCTGGCCCAGCCGGCAAGGAAAGCCAGCTTCTGCAAGCAATTTCAGAACTTTCTGACGAAGACCCTCTGATGGACTACACATGGTATAGGGAAGAACGGGAACTGGTTATAAACATAATGGGCAAAATCCAATTGGAGATATTAACATATCTGCTAAAGGAACGTTATGGCCTGGACGCTGTATTCTCGGCACCTACGGTTATATATAAAGAAACCCCTGCAAACCAGGGTATTGGGCTGGAAAGCTACACAATGCCAAAACCCTGCTGGGCTGTGGTAAAGCTGCAAGTTGACCCATTGCCCCTAGGCAGCGGTTACCAATACGAATCTGTTATTAAGGGCCATGTACTTAAATATCATTATCAAAACCATGTAGAAACAGCAACATGTGAAGCCCTTAAACAAGGGAGGCTAGGCTGGCAGGTCACTGATCTAAAGATTACCCTAATCGATGGCCAGGACCATAAATTCCACACCCACCCACTGGATTTTTTCCTGGCCACCCCCATAGCGGTAATGAGAGCACTTGAAGACGCCAACCCTACATTGTTGGAGCCACTGGTTAAGCTTAAGCTTGCGGCAGATGAAACCCTATGCGGCAGGCTAATTGGGGATATTATAGAAATGCGCGGGGAGTTTGACACCCCTGTAATGAAAGACTCCAAAGTAGAAATTGAAGCAATTGTACCGGTTGCAACATCTATGGACTATCCTGTCCAATTTGCCTCACTAACATCAGGGAGAGGGATAATTTCCATGGATTTTTACGGACACAGGAAGTGCCTGCTAGAGCAGGGGGCAGTAGCAAAACGCCGGGGGATAGACCCCTTGGATAGGGATAAGTGGATACTTCACAAACGAGGGGCAATTGGCTGACTTATGTATTATTCTTACTGGTATATGTAAAATAGAATCCAATCACCACGATTTCATTGATTTCCAAGAGAATAGGGATAATATCAAGATATAACATAAGAAAGGATGTAGATTATGTCTGAATTACTAGCCCTATATGGTGGCCCAAAATCAAAAACCACCCCATTTGCAACAGGAAAACGGTTTACCAGCGAAGAGGTTAACGAAGTAACAGAGCTTTTGCAAGGCAATAGTTTGTTTTACCGTAATGGCGGCAAAACAGCCAAGATGGAAGAAAGAATGTGTGAGCTTTATTGTATGCAATATGCTGTAGCATGTAGCTCTGGCACGGCGGCTGTCCACATAGCTGTTGCGGCCCTTGGCATTGGCCCCGGTGACGAGGTGCTAATGCCCGCAATCACAGACATGGGTTCCATTATTGGGGTGCTGTACCAGGGGGCAATCCCTATTTTTTTAGACATGGACCAGGATACATTTAATTTTGACATAAATGATTTGGAAAAGAAAATCACCCCCAAAACCAAAGCCATCATGGTAGTACATTACATGGGTAACCCCTGCAATATGGACGCTATTATGGATATGGCAGGCAAGCACAATTTATATGTAATAGAAGACTGTGCCCAATCCCCCCACGCAAGGCATAAGGGCAAGCTTGTAGGTACAATGGGGCATATTGGCTGCTTCAGCTTCAATGACATTAAACATGTATCAACAGGGGATGGGGGCATTTGCATCACCAATGATGCCAACCTTGCAGGGCAGATGAGGATGTATACAGACAAAGCTTACTGCCGCAAAACCCCGGTTGTAAAATTTAGCGAGTTTTTAGCCCCAAATTACCGCATAAGCGATTTATGCTCGGCAGTAGGTTATGCCCAGCTTGGGAAGCTGGATGCCCTTACCAAGCGCAGGCACTATATTGCCCAGGCCATAAACAAAACCATGGAAAGCATTGACGGCCTTAACCCCATGCAGGTGAGTGAAGGCTCTTTTTGCTCATATTGGTTTTACCTTGCAAGGCTTGAAGAAGATGAAATTGGTGTATCCAGAAATGAATTTGTGGAAGCCATGAACGGGGAAGGCATACCAGTAAACGGCAGCCACACCCCCACACCAGTATATGACTATGGTGTGTTCAAGAATCTCAACGCCTTCCCAGGTACTGGTTACCCTTTTGTTTCAAAGGATTTTGACAGCAACTATTCCTACAAAAATACAGATTGCCCAAATGCCCAACCCTTGCTGGATAAGACTGTAATAATAAGGATAAACGAATTTTTCTCTGACCAGGACATTGCAGATATATGCAAAGCCCTTGAAAAAGTAGCAAAATACTATAGAAAGGGGAAATAGATATGCCAAGCTTTTTTGACAGCAATGTAAGTATAGGCATAAACCGCTACCCATACCCCCATTCTTTTACAGATGTTGCCGGGCTAATACAGCGAATGGACAGTTATGGGATAATAAAAGCCCTGGTATATCATTCCATAGCCCGTGAAGATGATATCAACGCAGGGAATAAGCTGCTGCTGGATGAAATACAAACCCATGAATCCCTTTATCCAATTTTACTGGCTATGCCCCACCATACCGGGGAATTTTGCGAGCCTGGGGAATTGGCTGCATTTATGACAATACATGGGGTAAGGGCCCTGCGGCTATTCCCGCAAAGGGACTGGCACAACTTTAGCCTATCAAGGCGTAATTGTAATGAATTGTTTACAACCATGGAAAAATACAATGTACCAATTTTTCTGGAGCTGGATACAGACGACGCAAATCTTGGCTGGAGTGAAATAGAAAACATATGCGAACATCATCCCAATCTTAAATTAGTACTATGTGGGCTGGATTATAGCGTTGACAGGAACCTTTTCCCACTTCTTTCCCAATACACAAATATATATTTGGAAACATACAGGTACAAAGTCTATTATGGGATTGAAGAATTTTGTGCCAAGTTTGGGGCCAACCGGCTTATTTTTGGAAGTGGAATGCCCAAATTTTCTGGGGCGGCGGCTGTAAGCATGATAAATTACGCGCTAATCAGCGAAAAAGAGAAGGACATGATTGCAAGGGGCAATCTTGAATCCATTTTAGGGGAGGTGCGCCTGTGAGCAGTATTCATGAGCTGGCAAAGGCCGGTAAGCCCTTAACCGGGCTGGAAGTAATAGACGCCCACGCACATATTGGCAATGTGAATATTTTCAATAACCCCCGAAACATGGCCGAAGATATGATTGCAAACATGGATGCCCTAGGGGTGGCCAGCGCATGTATTTCCGCCTTGGCGGCAATACAGGGGGACTATAAACGGGGCAATGATATTACAATAGACGCGGTGACAAGATACCCTGGCCGCTTCCATGGCTTTGTGGTGATTAACCCAAGCTATACAGATGATATTGTGCACGAGCTTGAAAGATGCCTAAAAGTTGACGATATGCGTGGGATTAAAATACACCCCGCAGGTCATGGGTTTATGCCAGACCATAAATATTACAATGCTGTATATGAAACTGCCGACAAGTACAGCTTGCCGGTTTTAATCCACACCTGGGGAAGTATGGATGTTGCAGCGGTGGGGAATATTGCCCCCAGGTACCCAAACGCAAACCTTATAATGGGGCATTCCGGCGCGGACAGCAGGGGTATGGAAGCTGCAATAGACCTTGTAAACAAGTATGACAATGTGTATGGAGACCTTGCAATTTCTCTTGCTTATGAAGGGAATGTTGAGTGGTTTGTGAAAGAGATAGGGGCTGAAAAAGTATTGTATGGGACAGATATGCCATTTTTTAGCCCCAGCCCCAACCTGGGCAGGGTTGCTATGGCCGATATAAGTGACGCTGAGAAGAAGAATGTTTTAGGGCTTAATATTAAAAAATTGCTACGTGTTTAGCCTATAGCACTTTGTCAAGGACATTTTTTTCTTAGGATATGGAAAACATGAGATAAACCCATAAAATAGGGTTTATTTCTTTGTTTTGAAGGCAATTCTTGTTCCCTTCCTAACTTTTAAGGGTACAATCAATCGTTAAATTGATGCTCCAATTTGACACTTCGATTGCGTATAAATTTCTTCTTGGTATATTCGTCTGTTCGCACTATAATTATAGTGTTAGAGGAGGTAGAGAAAATGAAAATTACAGCGGTAGACTTGTTCTGTGGCATTGGAGGATTAACACATGGCTTGATGTTAGCAGGTCTTGATGTGGTGGTGGGTTTTGACATCGACTCTACGTGCCAATATGCTTATGAGATAAATAATAATGCAGTTTTCATTAAGGCCGATATCTCCACTATTTCAGCTACCGATATAAGTAAGCATTATAATGATAGTGATATTAAAGTTCTTGTTGGGTGCGCACCATGTCAGCCGTTTTCAAAATATACTATGAGATATAGGAAAAATGCTGAAAGTGGCGTTGCAAATTCTGATAACAGTGACAAGAATCATGATAAATGGGGTTTAGTTGAGTCTTTCGCGGAAAAAATTCATCAGATTCTACCTGATATTGTTTCGATGGAGAATGTTCCAGAGTTGATAAATACGAATGTATTTGAAAATTTTTTAAACACTCTTGAAGCGTGCAATTACCACGTTAGTTATTGTGTTGCATTCTGCCCCGACTATGGCGTTCCACAAAACAGAAAGCGGCTTGTGTTGCTTGCTTCAAGACTTGGCGCAATTAGTCTTATAGAGCCACAGTATACACCTGATAAGTATATAACTGTGAAGGCTGCTATAGGCAAACTGTCTAAATTGAAAGCTGGTGAAAAACATGCAGACGATATGCTTCACTTTTGCGCACGGCTCAACGATACCAACATCAAAAGGATAGAAGCCTCAAAGCAAGGAGGTACATGGCGCGAGTGGGATGAATCATTACAGCTAGAATGCCATAAAAAAAGTTCGGGAAAAACATATGGAGCAGTTTATGGTCGCATGTCTTGGGATTTGCCTTCACCAACAATCACAACCCAGTTTTATGGATATGGGAATGGGAGATTTGGGCATCCCGAACAAGACCGAGCCATATCATGGAGAGAGGGAGCATTATTGCAATCGTTTCCGCCTGACTACGCACTTATTGACCCCACAAAGGAAATTAATCGTCGTGTAATTGGTACTCATATCGGAAACGCTGTACCAGTAGAATTAGGCAGAGCCATAGGTATAAGTATTAAGAATCACATTGAGGAGGTAATTGGCAGTGAATGATAAAAATGAAACGAATGTTAGTGTGACTGCGCCCGACAAGGCGGAAAGTATCTCTAATCAGATAATAAGTATGCGACGCGAGGTTGATTATAATACACGGGACTATGCAATTGATTTTCTGGTCACACAATTCAAAGATGGTGAGTTTTTTATTAATCCCGAATACCAACGGCGATTCATTTGGGATTCTGCTCGCAAGTGTCGTTTTATAGAGTCAATCCTTCTTGGATATCCTATACCATTTATGTTTTTTTCTGACAACGATGATGGCCGATGTGATATTGTAGATGGAGCGCAACGCACTTCGACACTTGAGGAATTTTTGAATAACGACTTGGTTTTATCTGACTTGAAAAAACTTACTGAATTAAACGGCTTTACATTCAATCAGCTTCCACCACCAATCCAGCGTAAATTTTGTAAAACTACGTTACGCATTATCGCGCTTGAAGAAGGAACTACGCTTGAAGTAAGGGCAGAAATTTTTAATAGAATAAACTCGTCTGCTTTAGATTTGAAGCCCACCGAAATTAGGCGTGGTGCATACTCTGGAGCATTTATGGACTTCATGAAAGCATGTTCGGAAAAACCTTTGTTTAGAGAACTCTGTCCAATTAGTGATAACAATAAAAATCGATTTGAGGACATTGAATTAATAACCCGCTTTTTTGCTTATGTCAACAACTATCAGGCATTTGAACATGAAGTAGCAGACTTCCTAGATGCGTTTGTGGAAAAGCATAAAAATGTGTTTGACAAGGCACTCTTTGAAGCTGAGTTTGATGCAACGCTCAACTTTGTCAAGAAACATTTTCAGAATGGATTCAAACGTAGTGCATCTGGGAAATTCGTTCCTCGCGCCCGGTTTGAAGCTATGGCTGTAGGTGTGGCATTAGCATTGCGAGAAAAATGTGACTTAATCCCTGCTGTATCAACAGATTGGGTTGACATTGCAACCGATGAAGGCAAACGCTTTAAGTTTCATACCACCACCCATGCAAGCAATAACAAAAACAGGGTAATAGGAAGAATCGAATATGTTAAAAACATGCTCTTATACGGGGAGGAGCGGTAATGAAATCAACTCGCGATACCTATAATGAGCGTGTAGCAGAAATTGATTTTTATTATGATGCCCTTGGGCAATTGGATACTGAAATCACTGAAGCTATCGGTGTGGCAGGTAAGGAAATAGCACGATATAAACATGATATCTTTCTTAAAATATCGAAAGCCAATGCATTGTTGATGATTTATAATCTTGTTGAGTCTACGGTACTAAATGGCATGGAAGAAATTTATGATAAAGTTCAAGACAGTGGCGCAACATTCTCGACTGTTCGGAAGGAACTTCAAGACATCTGGTTTTCATATAAGTTCGAACAAGTCTATCGTCAACCAGAAGCCAACTATGTGTCCTATAAAAGTAAGGCTTTAGAAATCGTAAACTCTATAATGCTTTGTGAGCCGATAGATTTGAACCGTGACGCCTTGCCAATTAGCGGCAATCTTGATGCAGATAGGATTTTCAAGGTTTGTAACAGTCATGGTATCGAATATAAACCAGATAAAGCTTGTAAAGGTGGGAAACGCTTAGAGGATGTTCGGATTAAACGAAACGGACTTGCTCATGGTAATCTATCTTTCGCAGAATGTGGACGAGAATATTCCCTAAAAGATTTGATTGAAATAAAGGAGCATGCTTACATCTTCCTATCTGGATTACTTAATGAAATGAACAAATATTACGACAACGAGAGTTATCTTAACTGATAAATCTACTTTTTAACTTCATCCACGCCTTAGCCTATAGCGAATTAATTCGCTATAGGTGTATTATTGTAATAAGGATATATTGCTCAAATGTCAAAAAACGTGAGAATTGTAATGTTTGTGGCACATTCAGGTTTTTGTTGTGCCTAAACACGTGGTTCACTACCGCCATCACTAAGCAATTTCCTATACTGGCTAGGGGATATTTTCATATACTTCTTAAAAACCTTGCTAAAGTGAAACTGGTCATAAAAACCAAAATGCTGGGCAATTTCGCTTAGGGTCTGGCTTGTATTAAGCAGTGGCTTTGCTTTATTAATTTTCATTTCATGGATATAGTCCAGCAGGTTCCGCCCTCTTACCTGCTTAAATATCAGGCTTAAATAATTTGGGCTTACGGCAAGGTTTTTGGAGATTTTTTGCAAGGTTATTTTAGAGTACAAATGCTCTGAAATATATTGCTCAATTTCATTAACCAAAAGCTGGCTCCATATACTTCCGGTGTTTATGGTGTTGGACTCTATCCTTCTGTATATAAGTGTCAAAAATGTCTTGATATACAGGAAAACGGCCTTTTCATACCCCTCTTTTTTAGTTTTCAGTTCTTTTATAATCGCCTCTATAAGGGATTTGTCCAGCCCTACAATATCCATACCGCTGTCATATTTGCGCTCGTTGGCGTATGCGGTGGTGTGGATTCTTAATTTAAACTCTACTACGTTTATCCATAAAATTAACGCGTTTTCGTCTTCTGTTTTTAGCCAGCCATTGGCATGGTTTATCTCTTTATCAATAATCATAATCTGGTTTTCGCTAACGGGGTAATACTCGCCTTCCATCATAAAAACTACCTTGCCCTTAAGCACAATAGCTACTTCATAGAAGTCGTGGGTTTCTTTTTCTATGTATGCGTATTTTGGTGAGGCATAAATTTTTGCTTCTGTGGCGGGGGCTGGGTTGCTGTATATGCTTATGGGTAGTAAAGATTCGCTTGTATATTCCATTTTTTCTGAAATCGAGGCAAGCGCTTCAATTAATAGGGAATTAACATTAACAGACATATAATCACCGTTTTAGGTTATTTTTTGTTTTTCACTATTTCCAAGGCTTTTACAAAATAATCAGGTAAAGGCACATCAAAATCCATTACTTCCCCAGTTGACGGGTGGCGCAGTTTAAGTGTCTTTGAGTGCAATATTTGGCCGCCAAGGTTAAAGGGCTGTTTTTTGGGCCCATAAAGCCCATCTCCCAATACAGGGTGGCCAATGTGTGCCATATGAACCCTTATTTGATGGGTACGGCCTGTTTCCAATTGGGCTTGCACTAGGGTGAAGCGTGGCAGGTGCTCCAGCACTGTTATATATGTCACAGCCTCCCGGCTTTTATTGCCTTTGTTGGTGATGGGGGCCATTTTTTTACGGTCATTGGGGTGGCGGCCAATGGGGATATCTATACGCAGGTTGTCTGACTTTACCCTGCCCATACAAAGGGCTTGATAAGTACGTTCCATTTCCCGCGCAGCAAGCTGTGCCGCTAGGGATTGATGGGCTGCGTCGTTTTTGGCCACAACCATAAGGCCAGAGGTATCCTTGTCCAGGCGGTGTACAATACCAGGCCGCATTACCCCGCCTATGCCGGAAAGAGAATCCCCTGCATGAAATAACAAGGCATTTACTAAAGTAGCGCTAAAATGCCCCGCTGCCGGGTGTACAACCAGGCCGCGGGGCTTGTTTATTACAATTATGTCTGCGTCTTCGTACACAATATCCAGGGGGATATCCTCGGCCACAACCTCGCAGGGGGTAGGGGACGGAATATTGCATATGATTACATCCCCAGTTTTCAGCCGGGTGTTTTTTTTAAATAGGCTGTTATTTATAGTAATATGGCCGTCAGCAAGTAAGCGCTGGGCTGCATTACGGCTTAGACCGTCAATGCTTTCGGACAAAAAAATATCAGCGCGCTTATTATTGGATTCTTCGGTTACCAACAACTGTGTCATCCCTGCTTGCCGTCAGTCTTTGCTGGCACACCAAAAAAAGGCGCATCTTTTACAACAAAAATAGCCATGATGGCAAACATAAACACACCAATGGTTACATATGCGTCGGCCACATTCCATACAGGAAAGTTGATAAACCGGAACACAAACATATCAACAACAAAACCAAACCGCACCCGGTCTATAAGGTTGCCAATGCCACCAGCTATTATAAGCAGCAGGGGAATCTTTAGCAGCAAAAACCTAGGCTCCTTAGGCAGCTTTACAAAATACACAAGTGCCAGCCCAAGAAGTATTATTTTTATTATAGAGAAAAAAATGTTGGAGCCGCCAAACCCAGAAAGAAACCCAAAAGCCGCACCGGTATTTTCCAGGTAAGTCAAGTGAAGAATGCCCTGGATCAGCGGGCGCTCCGGCTGCCCTTGCAAGTTGCCAATGGCCCAGGTTTTCACCAGCTGATCCAAGGCTATCAACACCGCAGCGTCAACGCCATATATTAAATAATTTGTTATACGTTTATTATGCATCTGCAAATGAAATCCCCAAGGATTTAGCCACCCGCACAAGTTCGCCATCTGGCTCAACCAGCTTGTCACCGCTTGTGGAAACTTTGGCATCGCCGATTACTTCATCCAGGTGGACATATTCCATATTGCCATTTCTTAGGCATACCATATTGCCAAACTTGCCTTCTTTTATAAGCTCTGCAGCCCTTACGCCATACCTGGCAGAAAGCAGCCTGTCCGCCGCAGAGGTTTCCCCGCCACGCTGTATATGGCCAAGAACGCAGTGGCGCACTTCATTGTCCACCAGCGGCTCAAGCCTGTTGGCGATATATTCGGCAATGCCGCCAAAACGTGTTGGGTCTGGGCTGTCGTCTACTACTTTTGACACAATGGCGCTGCCGCCTTTTTCGCTTGCGCCTTCTGTTGCAACTACTATGGAGAAACGCTTGCCTCTTGCGTTTCTTTCTTTAATTTTGGCTACAATGCCGTCCATGGTAAATGGAATTTCTGGGATAAGTATAACATCGGCAGAGCCTGCAATACCTGAATGCAAAGCTATCCAACCAGCAGCGCGGCCCATAACTTCCACTACTATTACGCGGTGGTGGCTTTCTGCTGTGGTGTGGAGGCGGCCCAGGTTTTCAACAACGGTGTTTACCGCAGAGTCAAAGCCGAAGGTGATTTCTGTAGCACCTAGGTCATTGTCAATGGTTTTGGGTACGCCAATAACATTTACCCCTTTGCGGGAGAAGTCTCTGGCACTTGTAAGGGTCCCGTCGCCGCCTAGTACAACCAGGACGTCTACACCTTCCTTTTTCATGTTTTCTACCGCTACGTCAGACACGTCTTTTTTAACGGTTTTGCCGTTTTCTTCTACTGTGTAATCGAATAGGTTGTCTTTGTTGGAATTATATAGAATAGTACCGCCTTTATGCAGTATTCCAGATGTGGTTTCTAGGGTAAGGGGCATAAAGTCGTTGTTGTATAGGCCGCGGTAGCCGAATTTGTAGCCTATAAGCTCGCAATCCATAAGGCTATGGCAGGCGCGTACTGTGGAATATATTACTGCGTTTAGGCCAGGTGCGTCGCCGCCGCCTGTTAGTATAGCAATTTTCTTTTTCTTCATTTTGGTTGCTCCTTTTATTTTACGTAATATTTATTTAATGTAGTCCCACGCGCCATTTTACATAAAGGGTGCTTGTATGGCAATAGTTTGCTTAATTATTTCGGAAATTTATTGGTTCTTTTCGGAAAATTGCTTTCCTATTGAAAAAGGGGCTTCAAAAAATCAGTCAATACACGGGCTAAAGCGCTTTCATCAAAAATGACATCGTCCCATTTCCTGGGCAATCTCCTTTGCGTCCCCTCCGCTTGTTTGCAAATATATTGCATGTGGGGTTTGGTTTCTAAACCATGTCTCCTGCCGCTTAGCATAATGGCGGGAATTTTGCTGGATAATATTAACCATTTCCTCCCGGGTGCACCCCCCCTGCAAAAAATGCACAGTTTCTTTATACCCAATACCCTGCATAGACACCAAGCTTGGCCCATAACCCTGCGCCAAAAGCCCCGCAACTTCTTCCTCAAGCCCAGCCGCAAACATATTAATCACCCGCTGGTTAATCCGCTGGTAAAGCAGCTCCCTATCCATTTTTAGGCAGCAAAAAGCAGCCTCATATACATCAGGCTGCTTTTTTTGTGTTTGGTTATATTGGGAAAACAATTGCCCCGTTTCCTTGCAATAGCTTAAGGCCCTAACTACCCGCTTTACATTGTTTGGGTGGATAGCTTCCGCAGCCACTGGGTCAATTTCTTGCAAAAGATTATGCATATATTCCAGGCCTTTTTGGGCAGCAATTTCTGAAAAATATCCACGAAGGGGGTCAGCATCACCATCTTGGGCAAAATCAATATCCCTAAGCACCGCATTAATATAAAAACCTGTACCGCCGCACAAAATAGGCACACGGTTGCGGGCGAGCACATCATTGATAACATCTCTGGTCTGCTTCTGGTAAAGGGCAGCAGAGTACAGTTCATCTGGGTTTACAATATCAATCATATGGTGAGGGATATTGTCACGCTCGCCCGCAGTTGGTTTTGCTGTGCCTATATCCATCCCCTTATATATCTGCATAGAGTCGGCAGAAATAACCTCGCCGCCGATAAGCTTAGCCAGTTCTACTGCCACAGCGGTTTTACCGCTTGCAGTTGGCCCTGCCACTACACAAATCTTTCCCATCTACTTTCCAGCCTCGCGGATAGAAAGGGCAATCCGCTTCTTTGGAATATCCACAGAAAGCACCTTAACCTTTACAACCTCGCCAACCTGGACTGCTTCCAGCGGGTGCTTAATAAACTTGTCGCATATCTGGGATATATGAACCAACCCGTCTTGGTGCACACCAATGTCTACAAAAGCCCCAAAATCTATAAC
>Ga0131853_10008564_pt1 | contig 18663 bp, 20 predicted proteins | sample TergutLab28metaG_FD_92764 | JGI IMG/M metagenome (GOLD analysis project Ga0131853, IMG submission 92764) | Labiotermes labralis P1 segment gut microbial communities from Petit-Saut dam, French Guiana - Lab288 P1 (version 2) (version 2) | ecosystem: Host-associated > Arthropoda: Insects >...
ATAATTGCCCATAAGTTGTGTAGGGAAACTCTGGATGAGATTTGGGACAGTGAAGTGGAGCGTTGTAAGAAATTTATTGATGGCGAGGTTCGCAAATGCTTGCCTAATGTGACTTTTGAAGGCAAGATGTACTTTCCCGACGATGGACTTACCTTGTTTCACTCACCAGGTCACGCACCTGATGGCATTAGCATTTACGATGCTGTTGATAAGATTTTGTATGTTGGTGATGAAATAGGCGACACGGATGATGAGATAATACCCAATATTTATACCGACAAAGCCACCCTTATGAAAACACTAGAAATGTGGAAGAAACTAGATTTTGAGATTGCAATATCGGGGCATAACAAACCCCAAGGCAAAGACGTTATAAAAAGAATGGAAGCAGAATTGGCAAAGCTCGAAGGATAAACACTTAACCTTCGAGCTTAGAGCCTGTAAAGAGGTTGTGAGAAGATGACCAAGAAAAATGGGAAAAATTCGAGCTTGGCTCGTGAAAATACAATATTCGGAAAATGGGCAGGACTTGTTGCTCTTTTGGATAGATTTGTCCTTGCACGTGAGGAGGATTTTTTTCGGCGGGTTAAAACCGCCGTTGGCATGAAGATTACTGATGATTTTGGTGACAGCACAGGGCTGTCCACTTATGATGCAGAAATTTTTGACTGCTATACTAATATCATGCAGGTTTATCGCCAAGTTGTTGACCACCACCTGAAAGAGGGCAATGTGGTTACGACCCTAGAAGTTAAGGGTATCTGGGGCGGTATTTATGAGCTTTTAATGTCCCGCTTGATGTTGTATGAGGGTGAAACGGAAATAAACCCTATAGATGCTGAGAAAAAAGGCATTGTTGCCCAGTCGGTTGCGGATGCTTTTGAGCATATGGGCGAAGTCGTAAAAGAATATCGTGGGTCTGACATACGTGGCGAAATTCTCTATGATTTGCGTAAGAGCTTGCTAAAGTCAGAGCTGACTTTTGATGACATGGAAAAAATCTTTATTGACATAACCACGGCATTTGAAGATAATTGTGATGAGCAGTTTTACAGCATTTATCGCCGTGCTTTGGAGACCAAACTGGTAAATCTTAATAACTTGGAACTGCGTCAACAATTGTCTAATTTTAACAGCTTGTTAAAAGAAGAAATTGAGATTTTGCGACAGATTATTGTGGTGCAGGCAATGGCATTAGAAAAAATTATTTGGGATGGCGGTGCAACCCCAGAAGAAACGACGTTTTTGGAAGATGTGTTGGGGGTTTTACGTGAAACCTATCAGCGTGAAGGGCAGACCAGTGGGCGGATAAACCGTGCGTTTATGGAAATCGCCCTTAACCACAAAGAAAACCTTGGAAAAGTGACTATTGATGCTGAAAGCCCAGAAGAATTTGCTGAATTTTATAATGGCGAAACTGCCATGCCTCCTGATTTGGCAGTGATTTTTGAGAACTTTAAGACAACACGGTTGGAAAAATACAAACCTTTTGCAGAAAGTTTGGCAAACGCCCTAGATGAGCGGTTGGGAGACTTTCATAAAAAACTGGCAACCCAGAGGGCTTATTTCGCAAAGAAAACCAGCTGGCAGGTGGGTCAGATGGCGACAGAATGTTGCGATGCTTTTGCTGAAATTGTTAATCATTTCGAGGATGGCAAAGAGCATCTTTTGGCACAGGAAGAAAAAGGTATTATCAAGGGTGTTGCAGAAACGGTCAGTATCAAAATTGACAGCATCAAGGACGGCATTGGACAGTTTGCCGAGGAAGCAAGCGAGATTATTGAGAGTTTTTCTGCTGATGAAGTTGTGGTCTGCGGTGAGAGTTTTGTAACTGAACGCCTGTTGGAAGGTGCATCTGGTGCAAAAGTCGTCAAAGAAATTTTGGATGAATTTGTGGCAACACAACAAGAGGATGCCGAGAAGTCATGGACTAAGCGAGAAGAACCCCTCAACAAAAAGGTGCTTGCTTTCAAACGAGACAATCTTTTCTTCGAGCTGTCAACTTTCGAGGAAATTCTACACTATTCCGTTAGCCGTTTGCGGGAAAGCCTTGATGTACAAATTTTAGAGTTTGTGGTGGAAATTGATAAACAATATAAAAATTTGGAGCAAATCCTCGCCCGCCATGGCATCGAAAAAATTGTTCCAGTTGCTCACGAACCATTTAACGCTAAGGAACACGAAGTGCTGATGGCAGAGGTGCAAGAGGGCTTCAAAAAAGGTGAAATCATCAAGACCATGAATAGCGGATATAGGCGTGGTGAGCAGGTTATAACCCGTGCCAACGTGATTGCGGCAAGGTAGGGTGAGGTTCTGGCTTTGGGGGTATAACATATGGAATTAAAACCATTAAAAAGACTGTCCTCTTTATTGATAATACCTGCATTTGTTAGCAAAAGACAGATTAACCGCTTAAAATGCGACGGCATCAGATATGAAGGTGAAATTGTCGGCTTTGTAGGTAGCGACATGACGGGGCATTATGCCAAAGGGGACTTTGCGTCAGCCACAAGGGTTGAGGTTGCCTACACCAACCAGCAGGGAGAACGTCGCCTTGTGCGAAGCAAATTACTTTTGATGCGAATGGGTGACGGTAAAGACAACTTGACAGCCATGGTGTATGTTGACCGTAGCGACCCCGCTAAATATCAGTTAGAAGTTTTTAGGGTTACAAACAAGTAAAAACAGAGGTGGGATTATGCAAAAATTGTTAAGAAGTGAGATTGTTACGGCTGGGGGGTTTTTCTTTGGCTCCTTGTTGTTTTTTACCATGTGGCTTTTTGGAATAGGATTTGACAATCTGGTTTTGCCAGCCCTTGCTGGTTTTGCTGGGTTCATATATGCTGGACTTTATATGGCACGCATTGTTAAAATCGCAAAGCTGAAAAAGACTGGCAAAACTTATAATGGCATGGTGACGGACATTCGGGCGGACAGTGGCACCCTTGTGAGGTCAGGATATAGAATGGACTGTGGATACACCAATCAGGCGGGGGAATGGCGGGTTGTCACCACCCGTAACCATATGTTGGGTAGCACCCGCAAAACGGAGGAGTTGCTGGCGGTTATCCATGTGGACGAAAGTCACCCCAAGCGACCTTTTGAGGTGGAAATTTATCGTAAGTTGTCGTAGGGAGTTGTTGTCTGTGAGGGCTTTGTGGAAAATCGATATTGTCTATTTGTCCATCTTCCTATTTTATGGATTTTTGTCAGTGATTTTGCCGAATACAGGTTTCTTGCTCCCCTCGGTTATTTTGGGGCTGGGTGTGGTGGTGCTTATAGGTATTTTGAGGAGATGGGCAAGACGGACTAAGTTAAAAAAGCAGGGCATTAGCTATAAAGCTACAGTTTTTGAGATTGTTCATCCGCCCCTTGTATTCATGGCACGTTGGACTGGTGGCGTGCTGGTGCAGTATGTCAATGAAAATGGTGAGCGATGCACGGTGGAGGTTAAACGCCTAATGCTTCGTGCCAGTGACAAGGAAGATTATATGAGGGCGATGGTGTATATCGACCCAAACAAGCCAAAGCATTATGAAGTTGAGGTTTTTCGTATTAACTAGCATAAAGGCGGTGAAATTGTGGACTGGAAGCGGTATCGGGAGTTTTTTGTAAAAAATAAAATAGATGAAGATTTTTTTGTGCTTGGTGTTGATTTGGGAGATGCCACATCTGCCATTTCCTATTTTGATGTTATTCGCAATGCTCCTGAAGTTTTGGACATTTCTGGGGGTTACGGTAAGCCCTGTCCGCCCACAGTTTTGCAATACATCACTGCAAGCCGTGAATGGATTTTTGGCGAATATGCAATCCTTAATGCCAATGGCTCTGATGCCCTTTTAACCAATTTTATAAGCCGTTTAGGGGACGGGGCGTATTTGGACATTGGCGAAGGAGGTAAGTCCGTTGCGGATGTTACCAGCATCTACTTAGAACAACTGATAGGCAATTGTAAAAGCATCAACCCTAAAGCCACCGTTGCTGGAATTTGCACCGTTGTGCCAGACTTTGTGACAAAGGATGCGAAAGATGCCCTTGCAGATGCTTTTGGGAGGGCGGGTTACAAAAGCTCTCTAATTGGGCTTATTGAAGAGCGGGAAGCCTTGCTTCACTACTGTGCGGTTAATGGCATTGGGCAAAAGGGCAACAAGCTACTTTGGCTGGATTTCGGCGCAAGGGGCTTGCGGGGTGGTTTGTACGAAATTGACGAGAACTTTGAGCAAATAACCTGCCTTGCTTCGGATTTAAGTGGAACTTTAAGCTGTAACCAAATTGATGAGGCGATTTTTAACCTACTTGCTATTTATTATTGTAAAGAGCAAGGTGTTGAGCTTGAAAAAGTGTCAAAGGTGGAGAAGGAGCAAATCCTTGCCTTTGCCCATGGTTATCGTGATATGTTGCTAAACCAAGATGGCGGGCGAGACACAAAGCTATATTATAATTTTGTCCATCCGCCATTTGCAAAGACAGTTACGCAAGCACAAATTGGGGACATGACACGTCCTTGGAAAATTCGTTTGGCAGAATTTGTGAATAATTTGCTTGGGGGCAGGGCAACTGCTGGAATTATGGTAATTTGTACGGGCGGCGGTTTTGAAATGCCTTGGGCAAAGGGTCAAATTGCCGAAATGTTTAATAACGCCCATTTCCATAAAAACCCAAAGGGTATTTTGGCACAAGGGGCAACCCTTTATGCCGTCAAAGAGCTGGGCTTGATAAAGTTGCCCGAAATTGTCATTGAAGACAGCCATAAACTGCCCTTTGATGTGGGTATTGACATTGTGCAAGAAGGGAGAAGCCAGTTCCACATCCTAATGGAGCGGGGTAGTTGGCTGTGGCAAAAGCCCAAAACCACCCACCTGATAGCCCGTGGCGAAGATGCGGAAGTAGAGCTTTTATTGCGGGATGAAGTAGGTAAAATCAGCAAACTTGGCACGGCAAAATTAAATGGTTTACCAAAGCGTCCAGCAGGCACGACACGTATTGCCCTTGACTTAGAAGCCAAAACAGCAGATAGCTTTGCCGTGCGACTGAAAGACCTTGGATTCGGTGAAATCTTCCCTGCTACGGGGTATATTGAAAACTATGTGTTTGATACATTAACTAAATAATTACAGGGAGGATACTACTATGTCATATCAATCAATTGATACAATTCAGAATTTACTTTCAAGTACGGTGTTTTCGCACGCTGTTTCACCCAAAAAGGCTGCTGGTAGAGCCTTGGGAACTTTGATTGAAATCATAACCTTCTACCTAATTAAGTCATGGGGACATGAGTACAAAACGGCAATCGAAAGACCTTTACCAGAGTATGCTAATAGCGACATCGTGCACAATGTAGAATTCACTTTGCATCGCAATAGGTTTGTGAAAAGCATAGAAGCACCTGCAACCAGTAGTATTTCGTCTACTAATATATTTAGAGTTGCGGAGCTTTCATATCCATTTCAAAGAACGAGGACATCACGAAGCTTGCTAAAGAACGGAGTGATGAAGAACGCTTGTCTTGTTGCTGATTCATCATCATCTTTTTGCAATGCTTATTTTTCAGAAGATAAAGACAGTATAAAGATTTATGAGTTGAACCATTCTCTCTATGCAATGTTTGAATGTAAACGTGTGGGCGTGGAGGAGGGTATGAAAAAAGGTCCTCAAACCATAGAGAAAGCAAAACAAGGTTCATATGTTGCGAGAACCGTGTCTTCCATACAGGGGATTAGGCGTAATGATGGAAGTGTTGGCGGTGCGGTGGAAAGGGATGGAAAATTTGAATTTTATGATGACTACGAGGCACTTATCGAAAGGGCTATATTTAGACATGAAGTTGATGTGTTAACCGACTTTATTCTGACCGTTGGTGTTGTGAGTAATCACGGAAATTGGTTCACCTAGGAAAACCAGAATAAGGAAATGAAGGTGATGGCACAATCGTATGACTGGTTACTATTTTTAACAGATGAGGGACTAGCTAGTTTTATCCAAGATATTATGGATGGCAGGATTGGGTTTGAAATAATCAAGGACGCTTTTGAAAGAAGCTACGACCAAGGCAAGAAAGTAAATCGCTTTACGAAGACCAATATGGATTTCGAAGCCGATACTATTTTGACTAAATACTTCACGGAAAATCTTGGGGAAGTCGAGCCTTGGTTTAATGTGATAACTCCTAGAAACAAAGAACTTGGCTTACTTAATGAGATGCTAAAAGAGCTACATAGTATGGAGGTGCAGAATGTCGGCAGGTAGACAATCCATCACGAGCAATAAAGACTGGTGTACACCAAAAAATATGTTGACGCCATTAAAGAGGTTTGGGGTGGCAACATTAGTCTTGACCCGTGTTCTAGCACATATTCCATAGTTGGTGCAGATATAGAATTTTTACTCCCAGATAAAGATGGGCTTAATGAAGAATGGGACTTTCCCACGGTGTACGTAAATCCACCTTATGGAAGTGATAAAGAGCGAAAAACCAACATACGTCATTGGTTCAAAAAAATCGCAGAAACGTATCATAAATATGATAACGAAATCATTGCTTTAGTGCCAGTGGCAACGAATACACAGCATTGGAAGAAATATGTTTTTCCTGTTGCGAGTTCAATATGTTTTTTATATGATACACGCCTTAAATTCATAATTGGTGGTACGGACAATAATAAGGGCGCTCCAATGTCTTGTTGCATGATATACTACGGAAAAGAAAATGATTTGTTTATGGAAATATTTTCAAAGTTTGGTGCTGTTGTTCCGCTTTCTGAAATAATCGTACCAGAACCGTCAAATCTTTACAAACAAGCCGAAACTAACCTTGCTTAACACACAGGAGGACGAATAAATGAACTGGGAAAAATATCGTGAAGAAATAGCGTCGAAGGGCAGTTTGCCAGAGGATTGGTATGTTTTGGGCATTGATTTAGGGACAACCAATTCCGTTATAAGTTTTTGGGACGGGGGCGGCAAACGACCAGAGCCTATTGACACCAGCAATGGGTTTGGTAAAATACCGCTACCTTCTGTGGTGCAATATCGCCCCGAAGATGCGGGCGAAGGCGAGTGGGTTGTCGGGGAAGAAGCCTGGCGAAGCATTAAGATTTACCCCGAAACCACAATCCGCTCTATTAAACGTAAAATGGGAACGGATGAGCGGGTAGAACTTGGTGGCAAAGCCCTGTTGCCCGAGGAAATTTCTGCTAAAATTTTAACAGAACTTGTGGATTATTGCCAGAGTTTGAACCCCAAGGCGGAGATTGCTGGGCTTGTGGTTTCTGTGCCTTATGATTTTGATGATTCTGCAAAAAAAGCCACCATGCGTGCGGTGGAAATTGCGGGGCTTGGGGACAAGCTAATTTGCCTTATGGAAGAACCAAAAGCCGCCGCACTTGCCTATAATTTCCGCAGGGAGCTGGCACAGGATGAGAAAATTCTTGTATTTGACTTTGGTGGCGGAACGCTGGATATTACTTTATTTCATGTGGTGGAGAAAAATGACGCAAAAATCCGTTTGCAGGTTATTTCTGAGGGCGGGGAAGCCCAACACGGCGGGGATAACATAGACGAAATTATTTTATCTAAGTGTATGCGGTTGATTGAGGAGAAAATTGGGCAGACCGCCAAAGACATAGCCCCTGAAAACAATGCAGAGCTGATTTTGCGTGCAAGAGAAGCCAAGGAGCGATTGAGTGGGGTTAAATCCTTCCGTATCCCCTTCACCTTCTGCATACCTCCCTTTGTTGAGATGGTTACACGAGAGCAGTTTGAGGAGCTTTGTAGCGACTTCATCGACAAAACCCGCAAGCTGGTGCAAAAATGTCTGCGTGAAGCATATACAGGGGCGGTGTACCCCGACCAAGTTGACCGTGTGCTTTTAGAGGGCGGAAGCTCTCAAATGCCGTGGATACGGGATATGTTTATCGAAATTTTTAATGACGAAAGCAAGGTTTATGTAAGTGATAGACCAGCCCTCGATATTTCGCTTGGTGCGACTTATTACGCTGCTATGAAAATGGGTCTTTTGTCCAGTGCTGACATGGAAGCAGAAACCGCAACGCCCGAGGTGGAATTTGAGGTGACTGTTCCCCATGACATTGGGCTGGAAATTCACAATGGCACAAAGAAGTCATTTTTCCCGATGATACGCCGTGGTACTCCCTATGCCCTTGCCAAAAAAAGTCATGTTTTCACACTTTCTGGGGCATTGCCAGAGGATATGACAGGTCTTGATTTGAAGATTATGGAGCGGATGGACAAAAACGACACCGTTGATGATTGCAAATTGATTGGCGAGGTTGCAATTATTGGTTTACCCCAGCGTCCTAGTGGCAAAACACGCCTAAAAGTTACGCTTTTAGTAGAGGAAGAAGGTGGATTGGTCAAAGGAGCTGTGGAAGACATGGGCTTTGGTGACGAGTATGAGCCGTCTGGATACAGTGAAAACTTTGACCCGTCACGCTTTAACAAGCGAACCGTGGGGGCGTGATTATGAAAAAATGGATTGCTGGGATTTTGTGTGCAGTTGGGTTGTTTTTGGTGGCTTGCAGTGGTTCTGATGGGCAGATGGAAGATGGTGTTTACGAACCAGAAATAGAGCTGGATTATTATACAGATTACGACGAACACCCTAACGCTCGCTTTCTAGAAGATGTGGACTATCTATTCTATATTTTAGAGAACAACTTCCCTTTGTTTAATGCTGCCGAACGGTCTTTGGGCATTGACGTGGCAGAGATAAAGGCAACCACCCGCTTCACTATCGAAAACGTGACAACTATAAACGACACCCATTTTCAGCAAAGATTGCAAAACCTATTTTTTAGCCATTTTAATAGTTTTGGACACTTGTTTATGATTGATGATAATTTATTCCATTCCTTCCTTCAACCCCATGGATTGCAACCGTGGATGGAAATATTAGACAACCCCGCCTCTCATCACTTTTATGGCGACCCGCCACCTCGACATCAAGGTCAAGGTGGAATGGGGATATTCTATAATCCAGATAATGTCCTTACAGAAACCCTCGGGGAAGGACGTATTGCCTATATTGCAATCCGTACATTTTGGCATGAGAACATAAACCCCGATAGCGACATAATTCTTGAATTTTTACAAAGTGTTGCACATTACAACCATTTAATACTCGACATTAGGGGCAATGGTGGCGGTAGCTCTACCTACTGGACGCATATTATAATGCCACTTTTACTTAACCAGCCTGTAACGGCATATTTTTATAATTTTACTATGGACGGGCAACACTTGCGAAGGTTTTACAGCGACACATCTCCTGATTTTGCTGATTTTACTCCTGTTTATGACGGTCTATTGGAGGGCTTTCCACTTTTGCATCCTGATGATGCGGGACTTTTCGAGTATTATTTTAGGCTTGCCATTCCCATAGAACCTCATCCTGAGTTTGCCGTTGGCTTTAACGGCAAAATATGGCTTCTTGTGGACGAGTATAATTTTTCAGCGGCAGAAACCGCCACACAAATAACTCAACAAACAAACTTCGCAACTATTGTTGGTGTTTCAACGGGTGGTGGCGGTGGACGCACACCGATAGTAGCAGTTATGCCAAATTCGGGCATTGCCGTTTACTTTCAAGCCGTTTATGGCATTGACCATTTAGGACGAAACGGATACGAATTTTCCGCACAGCCCGACATTTTTAACCGTGACGGTATGGATGCACTGGCAACGGTGTTGGCGATTATCGAAGAAGGGGATTATTGATTATGAATTATCGTGAACAATTAGAAACAGAAAGGTTAATTTTGAGATTACCAACACTGGATGACGCAGATGCCTACTATTCTTGGGGGTCAGACCCCGAAAATGTGCGTTATGTGGCGTGGGGACCAAATGATATGGAGCAGACGAAAAGTTTTCTTGCGGGTGTACGTAAAGGTATGGAATTTGCTGTTGTGCTAAAAGAAAGCGGAGCAGTTATTGGCAGTGGTGGCATTTATCCCAACAGTGCAGGCGATACGGCAGAACTTGGTTGGATTTTGCATAAAGACCACTGGAAAAAGGGGCTTGGCACAGAGTTTTGTGCGGAGCTTATAAGATATGGCTTTAATGATTTGGGGCTTAGGCGGATAACCGCTCCCTGTGCCGCTGTGAATTATGGCAGTTATCGTATCATGGAGCGTAACGGAATGCGACGAGAAGCCACTCATGTCAAGGCTTTTTGGGCTAGGGTTGATAAAGAGTGGGTTGATGAGGCTGTTTATGCTATACTTGCAGAGGAGTACCTGTAGAGAGGGGGGCTTTAATCGTGATTACACATACAGTAAAACTAACTGTTTCCAATGGGGAGGCTGTCGATTTTTATAATTTTATGATAAACCCAACCACCGAGCGCTATAGACAATGGTGGCCTGGGGAGCATTTGGAATTTTGTATTGTAAAGCACGGGGACGAAAACCATTTAGGTGACTTGGTATTTGTTGACGAATACTTGGGTGGCAAACGTCGCTTGACTTTTCATGGGCAGGTGGTAAAGGCGAGACCACCATCAGGGAATAAAGCGGGGCAAATCATCTGGCACATGAAGAAGGCATGACTTGCTTTGCCCGCTTATCTAAGCTTGGTGTTGAAAGACACACCTAAAGGGGTTTTGGTGAAACATCAATTGCGTATTGGGTATAAAGGATTAGGTCTTTTAGACCCTTTCATAAAGTTGTACTTTAGCAAAGGTTTTCAAGCAGACTTGGAGAAGCATTGTCATCTGGAATGGCACATACTTGCACGTATGTTGGCAAACGAAAATTAAAGGAGGAAAAAATATATGGCTTATTTAGGGATTGACTTAGGAACGACCAATAGTGTTGCTGTTATTTACAAAGATGGCGGGGATGCTTTGGAAGTTGTAAGGCTTGACGGGGCGGACGAGGTTTTGCCGTCTGTGGTTAGTTATATGGAAGAAGGTACGGTGGTTGGCGCAGAAGCTAAAAGTGGGGCGATAATTTACCCAGAAGCCACTGTTATGAGTGTTAAGCGGATGATGGGCAGTGACGAGCGGGTTTTGATTGGCGAAATAGAAAAAACCCCAGAAGAAATTTCTGGCGATATTTTGCGGAAGCTAAAGGTTGCGGCGGAGGAGCAGTCTGGCGAAACTTTTAACGAGGTGGTTATTACACATCCTGCCTATTTTAACGACAGACAGATTTTTGCTACACGACAGGCGGGTTTGTTGGCTGGCTTTAAGAATGTGTTTTTATTAAGTGAGCCATTGGCGGCCGCCATTGAATACGGCTTCCGTCAGGGTTATGCCCAAACATTGTTGGTTTATGACATGGGTGGTGGTACATTTGACGCTTGTGTTTTGCGTGTGGGCAAGGATGAGAATGGGGAAGAAATTTTCCAGGAATTGTCCAATGTGGGTGATATGTCCCTTGGTGGTGACGACTTTGACAGCGAGCTTATCCGCTGGATGAAAGAGAAATTTAAGCTTCAAAATGAGCTAGATTTGGACGGTCTGGACAATGCAGAGCGTAAGCGTGTGTTACAAAAGCTGAAATTTGAAGCGGAAAGCGTCAAGAAGAAACTAAGTGGCACAAACAAGGCACAAATCCGCATAAATCCTTTGGTTATCCATGATGGCGTGCCACAAAATCTGACATTGGAAATTAGCCGTGAGGAATTTGAGGCAATTATCCGCAAATATGTAGACCGCAGCCGTGATATTATCGAGGAGGCTTTGAAGCGTGCCAATTGCCACGCTGATGAGATTTCTAAGGTTATTTTGGTGGGCGGAAGCACGCTAATACCCATGGTGCGTCGTATGGTGGCGGGCTTTTTGAAAGAGCCATACCGTGCCACCGACCCCGCAAAGTCCGTTGCCATGGGTGCCGCCATTTATAACTACTTAATTCATTTGCCAAGTAGCAATGTGAAGGTTGGGCAGATTACCCGCCAAATTTTCGGCACGGAAGCGGTTATAAATGTTGCCACCAAGGAAAAGGGTTTGATACCAATTATTCCCATGGGTACGGCAATCCCTGCCAAAATTTCTGACTCCAATTTTGCCGCCACAGGGGCATCTACTGTTAATGTGGACGTGTATCAGTGGGAAGCGGGGCATGAGGATGACAAGAAATATATGGGAAGTGTTGTTTTGAGCGGTTTGGCAGGGGCGACCCAAATCGAAATAACATATGCCATTGACGAAAACAACCTTTTCGAGGTTTATGTAAAAGACATTGCCACAGGCAACGAAAAACGTGCCGAATTTGACCGCACAAAGTTTACAGCACCCCCAGCTACACGTGAAACAGGCTCGGCAGGCAATGTCAACGTGGTTTTCTGCATCGACACTACGGGGAGCATGGACACATATATTAACGGAGTCAAAGACCGTGCAATCGAATTTTCCCAAATCCTCGCAAGTAAGGGTGCGACATTTAAGCTTGGTCTAATCGGCTTTGGCGATTTGTATGAAAAAGAGAAGATGAGCGTTTACAACTTTACCAATGACGTGGTTAAATTCCAAAAGCAAGTGAAGAATATCCCGAGAACTTATGGCGGTGACATCCCAGAATCTGCTTTGGATAGCTTGGAAACTGCTGTAGAGTTGCTACAAACCAGTGGGCGGGAGGCAGACACACAAAGCATCTTCATACTAATAACGGACGCACCACCCCATGTGCCAACATATTCAGGCAAATCTGTGCAAGATATTTGCGATATGCTTGCCTCCCAGAATGTGGTAACATATGTCGTTGCCCGCAAAGACCGTGAGTCTATCGAAGCCTACGACCCAATCACCAAACCCTACGGCAAGTTTTACGACCTTAGCGACAAGTTTCACGACATACTAGACAACATCGCCGCCAGCATTGCCGAACTTGTTAGATTATAGTTTACGAACACACAAAACCCGCAGAGTTGGCGTCTGCGGGTTTTGTGTGTTCGTATTTAGTGTGTAATCTGGAATATTAATTACTCCGCCTTTTCCTCATTAAGATATTTACGCATAAACATAAAATTTAGTACGGTCTCCATTAAAAGTGTAGAACAATACTATAAACCTTGGAATGGCAAACAAAATTATGGAAAAGCCCGTAAGCAGAATTAAAATCACAAATAAAGTTACCATTGTAGTAAAAATTGCTACACGCAAAGCTTTTTCCGCTTTTTTGTGCCTAGCAATTCCGAATATACCTTGAATTATCAGCGCAGTCCATCTATTTCTGTGAAAGCATAAGGGATTAGGTTGCTTAATCTCCCTCCACTCCTTCGTTTAGAAGTCCGATTCCGAAAAAATAAACGACAGCAAAAAGTACGCCCAACAACAAGAAAGGTACACAAGTAATATCAGTGCTAAGCATAAAAAAACTGCCCTTTGGTTTGTCGTTCCATCGTGCAATCAGATTCTTAGACATAAAAATAACCTCCTTGTCTTGAAATTTAGGATTGACTTAATCAGCCCAAGTGAGGTATAGTCTCAGTGGGCTATATAAGGCTCATGCAGGACACGTAGGTTGATAGTTTTTGCGGACTTTGTAACTTATGCGTCCTTTTCGACTGAATCAGCATTATGACCTAAGTGGTGGATTTGCCAACAAAAAAATAAAAGCCACAACACGTCTTTTTCTTAGTTGTGTTGTGGTTTTATGCCATAATTATAAATACAACTAAATGACGAGCTAGGTTGTACATATCTCCATACCGTAGTATATATCCGAATTTTGTTCCACTTGCCATGGTTTCAGGGTTGAGATTTCTAACCTTGTAAACCCAACGCTTTCATACATTCTTTGGGCGGGTATAAAATCGTTGTCTGTAGATACAAAAATTTCTTTTACATCGTTTTTGGTAATTCTGCTTATTGCTTCTTGAAGTTGTAGTTTACCATACCCTTTCCCCTTATACTTTGGAATGATGCAGTTGTCGCCAATAATTGCATATTCAGGCAAATTCCTTGGGTCCCAAGCTAGAAAACCGATTGCTTCATCACCTAATGTAGTAACAAAGCAATATTTATCTCCAATATTTGTTAGGTTGTCGAAGAAAAAATTTTCGTCAGCCAGCCATTTTTCTTTGTAGGTGGCTTCGTATTTGCCATCAAAAGAATACGCATCTGCCAGTAGTTGGTAGAGTATCCCTTGGTTAAAGTTGCTTAGTTTGTTAAATTTTATGTCCATTTTGAACACGCTCCTCTATGGATTTGATTTTCTAATGTCCCCTCCAAAATCCTTGTTATATCCTGCCCAATTGGTGGTGGCTGGACCTTTTGACAAATGTTCTTCAAATTGTTTTGTGTGGGCATCCAAGGTATCGGCATGGCTTAAAATGAACGCTTCTATAGTTCTGGGTGTGATGGGCGAGCCGTATTCTAATTTGCCGTGGTGGGATAGCAGGCAATGCAACAACAAATTTTGTAATTCCTTTGGGAAACCTGTAATTTGTGCCATTTCAGTTGAAACAAGAGTTGCACCCATGGTTATGTGACCAAGAAGCTTGCCTTGGTCGGTGTAGTCGTTTTCTGGGAAAGGTGACAATTCATAAATTTTGCCTATGTCATGTAGTAGGGCGGCTGTTATAAGCAAGTCACGGTTGACAAATTTGTAACGTGGGGCTAAAAAGTCGCAAATTTGAGCTACATTAAGGCTGTGTTCTGCAAGTCCTCCCATGTAGCTGTGGTGCTTTCTCATCCCAGCAGAATGTGCAAGAAAAGTTGCTTTAATTTCTTGGTTGTGGACTAAGATGGCTTCTAGCAAGGTTTGTAAATGTTTATTGTCGATGCTTTCAATTAGACTGCAAATCGTCTTGTAAATTTCGTCAATGTCCTTTTCGGTGGTTGGTATGTAATCGGCTGGCAAGTACTCCCCTTCGCTACTTTTGCGGATTTTGCGTACATTAAGTTGCAGTTGCTCTTTGTAGTTCTCCACATTGGCATCAACTTTAATGAAGTCACCAGATTCAAAGCTTTGTATGGCGTTGTTTAGCGACCATACATTTGCTATAATTTCCCCAGTTCTGTCTACTAAGGTTAGTCTTAAATAGTTTTTGTCGCTTTTGGTTTTAAGGGTTTCTCGTTTTTTGCAAAGATAGTGGGCGGTTACACGTTCGCCCTCTTGAAGATTTTCTATATATCGCATTTTGTCCTCGTTTCCATTGTATTATTTTGGGTGATTTTATGTAACTTTGCGGTGGTGGGGTTGGGAATTATATAGATGATGATGCCCAACCCCAAAGAAAAATACTAATAGGCATGGGACGAGCAATGCTCGCCCCTACCAAGTTGATGTGATTTTCCTATTTTATTCGTCGGCTTTGAGACCTTTGCCTTTCCATTTGCCCCGCAACATTCGGGGGATGAAGAAGGCGGAGCGGGCAACCCAATCCAAATACATACCAATCCAAACCCCTGCGATGCCCATGCCTAGCACAATACCAAACACAAAGCCTAGGGCGATTCGCACGGTAAACATTGTGCTGATGGATACAATCATAGGATAGACCACATCTCCTGTGGCACGCAAACAGGCGGGCAATACAAAGGATGCTGGCCAGAAAAATGGTGCTATCAGCAGGTAGGAAATGACGATTGTCGGCAAATATTCCATGGTTTCTGGCGTGGGGTTAAATGTGGCAAAAATTGGGTTGCGGAATAATATTATTAACAAACCCAAAGCCATTAGAAATACAAAGCCCATCCCGATGGAGAACATGGACGTTTTTACCACATCATGGGTTTCGCCACGCCCAACACGTTGACCCACCAAAATCATTGCACCTGTGGCGAGTGCCATTCCTGGCACATTTGCAAAGTTCATCATGGTAAAACCGATGGTGTTGGCGGCAATGGCGGCTGTGCTTATTGTAACAATCATGACCTGTGTTATCAAGCGACCAGCTTGGAACAGTCCAGACTCGAAGCTGGTGGGCAAACCAAGGCGTAAAATTGCCTTTTGACGACCAAAGTCTGGTTTGAAATACTTAAATTTGTTTATGCGTAGGTTTTTGGCTCTTTTAGTCAAGAACCAGCCAGATGCAATCAAGCCAACCACTTTGGAAATTGTCAACGCCCACGCTGCACCGTAAACCCCCAAATCCAGCACCCCGATAAAGATGATGCCGAGTATGAGGTTAAAGCCGTTCATTATCAAGGAAATTACCATGGGGGCAAAGGTGTCGCCTGTTCCACGTATTATACCAAAGGTCGTCAGTGTGACGGCAACAACGGGATAGGAAAAATTCATAATGGTTAGGAAGGTTCGGGCGGCATCCATAACTGCTGGTTCTGCTTCTGCAAACAAGAGGTTCAGAATTGAGTCACGAAATACAAGGATGACAACAAACATCGCCAATGACGCCACTGCCGACAGCATAATTGCCTGTCCGCCTGCCTTTTTTGCCGACGACCTGTCCCCACGCCCCATATATTGGGAAACGACAATTGTGCCTCCTGTGGTTAATGCAGCAAACAACGCCAAAATTAAATGCGTGATGGCATCCACCATACCCAAAGCCGATGTGGCGTGTTCCCCCACGAAAAAGGATATTAACATAATGGAAAACATACCCATAAGTGACACAGAAATATGTTCGATTGCCATGGGTATGGAAATTTTTAATAGTTCCTTGCTACGGATTTTAATTTCAGAACGTGTCAAAATTTTTTCTCCTTATACACTTGCATTCTATAGGATTATATGTTATAATATTGAAAATAGGGTTAGGAGCAAACCTAGTCCTTAGCTAATCGCAAAGCGGTTGGCGGTTAGTGTGTACAATTGGTGATTATGGATAGCCGTATCGTTGGGAGATGCGGCTATCGCTTTTTAGTGATTATATCTACTATGTATATTATCAGGCTTAACAATGCCAGCAAAAACATACCAGCACTGATAACAACCGTGATTATCTCTCAAATGTAGACATAGGCTTTCACCTCCTTTACGAAGGTTTCCGCCAACCGCTTGCTTATATTAAATTAGAAAGGGTTTCGGACTTGCTCCGTCCCCTTTTTTATTATATCACAAGCTGGGTTATAAAAGCAAGGTGGGTAGAATAAAATTTTAAGGACAGGGGGCGAATTATTTATGGTTAGAATTTATGAACTTAGACAAAAAGAAATTATCAATATAAAAGACGGCACCCGCTTTGGATATGCGGCAGACTTGGAAATTAACATGGAAACTGGCGAGATAACTAAAATAATTGTACCAGGTCCTGCCCGTGTTTTTGGTGTTTTTGGGCGTGATGCAGAATATTGCATACCATGGGATGCGGTTCAGCAAATGGGGGATGATGTTATTTTGGTGGACGTGGATGTGGAGGAGTGCTTGGAAGAATTTTAGAACAGTGCTATTGACAAAAAACCTTCTTTGCTTTACGATTGTGGGGTAGGAGGTTGTTTTTATGAAAAGAATTTTGTTGTTGGCGACGGCTTTGGTGGCGTTTGTTTTGGTGGCTTGCAGTGGCAGGGAAGATATTGTGGTCGAATATAATGTGGATGAAAAATCGGATTATTTGCCAGAGGTTTCTGCACCCGACACCCTTCTTACTGTGGAGGATAGCGAGGTGGCGAGTGATGCCATTATAGACTTGGTAGAAGATGACCCAATTTTTACTATGCAACCCCTGCCACCGCATATTATCCAGCTAATTGATGGTAGTTCTTTCCACCCAGAAGCACCTTTTGGGCATGATTTTCTAACATATCTAACCATCAGTCACTGGGATTTTGAAGGCAACCATAAGCAAGGGCATATGATTGTGGCTGAAGAAATTGGCAGGGAAGTGTTGGAGATTTTTGAGGAAATATTCCATGCGGGTTTTCCTATAGAAAGAATGAGGTTGATTGACTTTTACAATGCTTTGGATTATTATTCCATGGCAGACAACAACAGTGCGGCATTTAACTTCCGCACCATTGCTGGCACAAACACCCTATCACGCCACGCATTTGGCATGGCTATAGACATTAATCCAATCCAAAATCCTTATATCCGTGGTGACACAATTTGGCCAGCCGCTGGTATTGAATATATTGACCGTGAAAATGTACGGACAGGGATGATAACACGAGGTTGCCCAGTGTACACTGCCTTTACTAGCCGTGGGTGGATTTGGGGTGGCAATTGGACAAGCCCGAGGGACTACCACCACTTTGAGCGTCGCTAAACATTGAGAAATTTGGATAAAAAATCCTTGACAAAAAGTATCAGATATTATATAATGTTGTCGTGTTGACTAATTAGACCTAGCACACAGAGGTAAAAAGGGTAAATTTGAAAACATGCAAGGTGGGTCCTGAAGCTAGCCACTTTAATCCCACCATTGCATGTCTACCCGTCTACAACATAGACCTAGAGATGATTATACATCATCCAAGGTCTACTTTGCAAGCACTTTTTCAAAATTCAAATAACCGAGATAAAAAACAAGCCTTGCGATACACCCCCGCAACGGCTTGTTTTTAGGTGATTATTTACTTGGTAGGGGCGGGCATTGCCCGTCCCATATCTGCTGGCACTATTCTTTGGGATTGCACGATATCGTCTGCATAAGTGGGACGGGCAATGCCCGCCCCTACCGTTAGTGTTGGGGTGTTTAAGATTTAGTTATGAGCTTCGTCAAAAAGTTCTCTGAAGCCTTCGATAATAAGTCTGGTGGAGAAAGTCGCACCAGCAACCGTGTCTATAT
>Ga0131853_10008565_pt1 | contig 18662 bp, 5 predicted proteins | sample TergutLab28metaG_FD_92764 | JGI IMG/M metagenome (GOLD analysis project Ga0131853, IMG submission 92764) | Labiotermes labralis P1 segment gut microbial communities from Petit-Saut dam, French Guiana - Lab288 P1 (version 2) (version 2) | ecosystem: Host-associated > Arthropoda: Insects >...
AGCTCCTGAAGATGGACGTATTAACGTCTGAAACATGTTGAGCAATATATAATAAAGCAAGTGTCATCTAGTTGGTCTACCTTTATTCAAATATCAAGATGATGCACGGTCCAATACGCATAATATTCTTAGTGTTTTCTTTTACAAAGAACCTACACGTCGTGTATACGTACCATTGTAAACAGCATTTCATTTGCTCAGTCCTTTCACAATGTACAGACTTAAATACACCTACGCACAGTCATTACGTGACAAATATTACAACACTCGGCACAGGACAGACCCTTCCTTCCTGAGGACAGTACACGTTGAAGACAAACACGACTGCAGTGTTCGAACTTACCACTTTATGGCCATGCTCCCCGGACAGATGGGAGGGTATCTACACCGAGCCAGACGGTTGCAGAGTGAGTTGGTCTTGGTCTTTAGATGGTTATACTTGTGCTAACAAAAACCGGGATTTAGTAAGAGCAATAAAGTATCTTGAAAGGCGTGAGAAGACGATATTTACCCAGCTAGCTGAATAATACAAATTGATAAATGGCCTCGGTAATGACGTTCTTAAAATCAAGTAATGTAAGAAAATCTGTCCATTTATTTATTTATGACGTTTTGCTGACCGTGCATCTCAGTATATTTATCTCGGTAATTAACCAACTTGATGCACAAAATTTGTTTCACAATAAGTTTTATTTCATGCCTCTACATGTTTCGAGCACATGTGCTCATCATCAGGAGATCAAAATTGCATTACACAGCCTCTGGTATCTCATGCACGAGACGGCCACCTGTAGGTTTGATGATACCACAGGCTGTGTAATGCAATTTTGATCTACTGATGATGAGCACATGTGCTCGAAACATGTAGAGGCATGAAATAAACTTATTGTGAAACAAATTTTGTGCATCAAGTTGGTTAAATACTGAGATAAATAATCTGTCCATTTATGTCAACAGAGCTGTACGAAGTAGGAGAAACTTAAACGCTGTAAAAAGTTCATTTTACACGCCTAATGGTTGAGACAGTTCTGTACTTACCAAACTTTTACGGTGTTCTGACACTCATCCGTGCGGAGACAACTGACTAAAATTATCATCATTGTCATCTAAAACTAAGATTAAATTCTGTATTATCTTTGTGTCTACGTGAAGGCCAGAAAGTTTATTTCAGGAACAGAATTTTACGCTGGTCTAAAGTTTTGCATATTTGTGTTTTACGTATGAAATAAAAATTGCAAACTATGAAGGGAAAGAAATAGTGAGAAGTAAACCACTGTAGAAAATAGATCAAGGCAAACGCACAAAGAGTAGTTTAAGATAACATGAAATTTTAATTTGACTGATCCAGTACTCAGGAAAAGATAAAAGTTTGTTCAAAAAGTTGTTCTGGGGCAGTAATTATGAAACAGTAATTGCTACATGCAAGGGACGCCAATACACCCTCTTCTATCCGGATATGTCTTCTTTTTCGACCAGAACATTTCCTTTGTAGAAACTCCCGAATTTCGGCTATTTCTTATTTCATGAAGCTTTTGCTTATTCTTATGGCACTCAAATACAAAAGAAAATATTTCTTCTACTTTTCGAGAAGTTCATAATTATTATATTAGCAGTGATCTACTAAAAAACATATCCTATGAGTTTAGCAATTGACCTTAGAATATTATGGAAAACTTTGAGATATAAATTCTGAATGACTTGAACTGTGTGTAAAAATGCTCAAAGAACGTCTCGCTCAAAATTTCATACCAAGAAATGTAGAGAACTACTAACAGAGAAACGTATAGAGGGACTTTTGTATAATAAAATTGTAACTGCTTGTGTGTCGTCCTTGTCACTGATGTTTTATTTTTGTGGTCGATATGTGGGAAATATACTATTTTATTTGTGATGTTTATTTGGCGCATAAGCAAGTAGTATATGCAGGTGCTTCGCGTGCTTGGACGTTGAAAACTGTGTCATCTGTACAAATTACTGTCCGTATGAGAGTTCTGTATAATTCTCAGACAAACATTTATTTAACTAGAAGAAATGAGCGGTTATTCTGTTTATGGAATGTGTTGTGTTTATTACGAAACACAGTGTGTGTGTGAATTTAATGCTTCGTAGGGTTAAATGTAAGAAAATAGCAGAATAAAATCTGAAGTTTTCAATTTAGGCTTATATTCTGTGCTGAATACCACACGTAAACAGAACTTTGGTCGCATAATAGTGCTGAACGGATTTAATATTCCCACAGAAATACCTTGATTGCCATCATCATAAATTGTTGTACTGAAAAAGTCACCGAACCTTTGGCCATCTCCCAGAACCTTTGGACATCTCATAGGCGACGCAGTCTGGGAGTCTTGCGAACATATTTTCTTGTTACCATACGTAACATCTCAGAAAAAAGATGGCAAATTGAGTCATAAGCTGCTACGTAATTTCAGCTGATTCTAAAGCCTGTAAAATTTATATGATAGAATTACTCAATTATTATACCAACCACTGCACATACATAAAATTTATAAAATTTACACATTAAAACATTAAAATATTAAAAAAGCTCCGACATGTTTCGGTCCTAGGACCATCATCAGGGAGCCATATCGTCCTTGCTAAAGTCACACTATAAAAAGTCACATTAATTTCGCTGTACAAGTTGGGTAGTGTGGCAGCATGCTGCATGTGCAGTTGTTGGTATAATAACTGAGTAACTTAACAACACTCACGGTGTAACAACGAAAATAATTATATGATAGAGATGTGTGAATCCGTCGCAAATAGAAGTTGATCTGAGTTGTAGATTGGGAAAGACAGACATGACGAAGGCACAGAGTACGACAGCAGTTATCATTGCTGTTGTCGCTGTCGCTTGTTAGAAGTAGGACTGTCCAGTTGGAACAGAACCACATATGAAACATGTAAAAACAGGGGGGAGAGTGGCCCCAGCGCCCACCCAGTCCCACCCACCCACCTACGCATGTCAAAACCATAACATATATTGAATCAGCATTTCAGCAATGACGTATAAATCCGTTATCCAGCGTGGCAGCCTTCACATTGAAATCCACTGTGAAATCCAGAAAGTAAATAATATCGGACGTGCAGGATTTTCTCTCCCTCATAATACATAACACAGTATGTGTTATTTTTCCCCTTCTTTCTGATGTAAAGATAACAATGGTATCTGCCATACACATCTGTAAATAGCCAGTGGGGACACAACAGTCGCTTGTAAAAATATCCATAATTAATCAATTTCATTCAGGATATTTTGTTGTCCTTTTAATCCATTTTAAGCCAGATGCAAGGTGTTTATCGTCATGGAAGCTTATGAATATGTTAAACGGGTTTTGATGTAGTGATACGTAGCGTTTTGTACTGCGATGTGCACAGAAGGCTAGAAAATTACAAACCAACATGCAGTTTGAAATTACAGTCTCACGCCGTGCAGTCTGCTCTATAAGTACCAAGGTTTCGAAGGGATTTGCTGACTCTTTCGTCGGAGTAGGAGTTAGACGAGCGATGAATTGGTGCGCTCTTCAAGGAAGGGGGTCTTGAGTCAGGGGTTGTAAACAAACCAAACCTATTTTTTTTTATTCTGAAAATGGAGATACCTTGTTTCTCTAAAACTTTGTAAGCCAGTTACCAAACTACACGACGTCACATCCGCAAGACCCTGATATTAAATCTCATTCTCAATTTTAAAACTGGAAGATAACAAATAGTCTCACAGATATTCTTGTCACATTTACAATTTTTCAAAACCTAATTTTGAAGTTTCATTCGACTTGGAACCTTACATGACAGCACACACACACATTGTTGATGTTGTTGTTCATGGTTTTTGAATTAATATTCATTTAATATATGTATAATGTATTGTTGCATGTGGGATCACCCTGTAGACACCGCAGACTGTAACAGAAGGGTCGGATAAGTTTTTTGTGCTATATTAAGATTCGCCAAGGAAAGATGTTTAAAATACAGTATAAGTTGTAAATATTGGAAAGGGTATGTAGTCAAACACAACTATGTAAATTAAGATGTTTTAATGACTATACTAGACAAATTTTGACGTTTTGCTGACCGTGCATCTCAGTATATTTATCTCAGTAATTAACCAACTTGATGCACAAAAATCACACCTATAGGTGTGATGAAACCAGAGGCTGTGTAATGCAATTTTGACCTCCTGATGATGAGCACATGTCCTCGAAACACGTAGAGGCATGAAATAAACTTATTGTAAAACAAAAATTTTGTGCATCAAGTTGGTTAATTACTGAGATAAATATACTAGACAACTACATGTTTCGGCCCCTACTGGCCATCTTCAGGTTGTCTTCAAGAGAACTTAATGTCCTACTATATATATACGTCACGTAAATATTAATACACTGTCCATTGTACACCGTCTGTCAACTTGTTCGTGTGAAAAGCCTTTAAGAACAAATCAGTGAAACTGGATTTCCAAATCAGTGTTCGTGATTGTTCATCTGTAATTCTGTGAATAAAATGTACGGCAGACATTACTTGCATAACGTGTCCGTTTTATGTACTTCGTGCAAAGAACACATAAAATCTGACCAGATGAGTGGGGGAGTGTTAGTGTTGTCTGAGATATTCTGCAGTCCTACGTCACTGTCGTAATTTCCACGCAGGTTACGTCCCACCTTACAGCACGCGTAGGTCTGTGTAATGTGCATGTGTTTGGTTTAACAGCATGGACTGAAGTCACCAGTTGCACTCCATTACAAGTAGTCTATATCAGGTTAAATGTGTCTCCGATTTGTGATTTTTGGTATATTGGTATTTAATATCTTAGTTATGTCCCCTATTGGTACTCATCGCTCATACACAAATAGTGCTAATTTGGAGCACCACATCTCAAACTGGCACATCTGGCAGTTTAACAGTGCAAATATCTACTGGCTAATACAGCAGTTTATCATACATTCAAGAAGTTCTCCGACATTGATGGAAGCCGGCAGTTCATTACAGTGTACATAACAGCCCCCATCGGACCTTCTTCTGAGCTAAACCTTTCCATTTCTTATCCTCAAAACCCATCAAAAAAAGACATATTTCCCCCGCATATAACCCTCTCCAAAGTAGAAACTTTTCTTCAATATTTCCATGTCAGTTTTACGTGTAGTGGGCGATATTCATCTTTTTAATGTGTGCCACATACTCGTACTTCGCCTTTCCAGCCGTTCTTTACTTATTCACCCGAATAATAACTGAGGAAATTAGTTGCAACAACACGTGTAACTGTGTCTGACAAAGAGCTTCTCCCAACAATGTTACGTCTCCAGACTCGCTGGCTCTCTAGTTATTGCCATAAACCGAAATCTCTTTAGGCCTATAGAACGCACGTCACGCATATTACGTCACGTCTTACAAAAGAATAACTTGAAGAAATATTCCGTAATTTTTAACGGACAAAATATCTTGAGGGCTAGGCTGGTCAATACGAAAATTGTGGTTCGATTCCTGTCAGTGTTCCGAAACGTCCAGATCGGCTCTGGAGCCCACCCAGTCCCCTTTTTAGTACATATCGTGTCTTTCGTGGGCAGAGGGGTAGCTTAAAGTGGCTGGATGATGAAGCTGACCACTCGCCTCCGTCCAGTTCCAAAATAAATGTCCGCATCACTGTGTTTCTTTATGGCGTGCGATTAGTTAGGTACAGGGACACCTTTACATTTTACGGTGCCTTCCGAAGTTTGCACGGCTACCATGTTTCTTTTATTTATGTAAGTAAATCGCAGATTTTGATATTTTGGTGGTTGAATGTTTATATTGGTTTTAGGATGAACATAATTTCGATGAACCATTCACACGGAAGGGCGGGCAAAAGAACATAATGAAAGTTTAGTTCTATTTTTATGCTACTTAGATTATAAAATAGGGAAAGTTTCCTGAAAATTTTTTCCGTGAGAGAAATCGAAACTCTACTGTGTATTCGTCCGTCGTTTTACTGATTGAGGTACCCCAACATTTAAATTGTCCCCACGGATGGCCACTATCTGGAGAAAATTAATTACCTCCATTCCCCCTGCGATGACGTTTGCACACACGCAAATTTAAACTTACTTACGAATTAGTTGTGTCCAGAACACACGCTGACTTCGTGACTGTGTGGGTGGGAGCGTCATTGCTGGCGTCGTGTTGAGGTCATCCTCTGAATGGCCCCGCCCTGGATATCAGCCTTTGCAAGGCCCAGTGCCCAAGTTAGGGTCTTAGTAATTAGCAGCCTGTAATGTCTGTTTGGCACGGAACACAGGACCAAAATAAGAAGTTTCGCTTTGTTCTAATGCCCTCTGCACCCCAACTCATGATTTTATACACTGCTGAAGAGAGCGGGGAGATTTTTTTTTTCCGAAATGATTGTTATGTAAAGGCAAATTGATCCCGTTACAGGCCCGGTGTGGCCCAGAGGGTGGGTAGAGGTATAGCTCTACTCTTCCATGACCGCGGCACTAGTAGGGGGTGAGTGGTCAGCAGCACCTCCCGGCCGCACTTTACCCCCGGGAAAGATCTGGCACCCATATTACAGGATGCTGGGAGGGCCCCCAGGGCCGGTCTGGACGGGTGAAAAATCTCGTCCACACGGGGATTCGATCCCGGACCGTCCAGCCCGTAGTTAGTCGCTATACCGACTGAGCTACCCGGCCCATTGATTGTTATGTAGGTGGACAAATTTCCCAACATATGTATAAATCTGCTTATGTGTAGTTACGACACAGCAAGAGATTTAAGCCTAAATATAAGTAGCTCCCGTTAAGTAAACGTAAAATATCAAAGTTACGTTGTAAAGCCGGTAGCTACTTGTCAGTGGCAAACCTACCTTAGCATGATATTTTGTGCATATTCAAAGCTGAAGGTGTCCGTGACTGAAAATGTGTAAGAGGAAAGAGCGGGACGTTGAAAAAATCGCTTAGACATTTTGCCAGATAAAGGGGAATGAATAGCCACTCTTCGTAAAAGCGAAAACTGAAAACGTCAAAAAAAAAGCACATGCAGTCAGTCTAAGTATGCCTACATTTGTTTTAGGGCAGGTAAAGTGTAAGACTAGTTTGGATTAGAGTTACGGAAAATGTTTTGTTTGAAATCTGTAGGTAAAAATTCGTCGATTAAATTCATTCCTATTCCGATTTCTTGAAAACTTCTTCCTGCTTCCCTCTGTGATATGATTTACGTCAGAAGTAAGCGATATTTGTTTGGACCAAGCCAAATAAACGCTCTAGGTGCCTTAGCACTGACTGCAAATTGAATTATACTGACTTTTTTTTTCCATGAGTAAATTTTTTATGCTGTGTATGTAGTTTTATTAACAAACAATACTTCACCGGTGTTATGCGAGTAAAAATATACTCCAGATTGAAATTAATGTTGTTTGGACTCAGTTCTACATTTTGTGAGTTTTAATAAATATATGAGAAACTTGAAAAAGCTTGCCTTCCACCATTTTGTGATATGTGGGTGTTTAATTCGTATATCTGCGATTTAAGATTTGGCTTTCGTGCTATGAACCTGCAGGTTACACTATGAAGGTTGGTCGCTTTAATATTCTACAATTAATAAAGAGAAAATGAGCGATTCTAGACCAAAGGTAACAAAAAATAATTTTATTTAATTTTTATGTTTTTTTATACTGATAAATAATTTAGGATTTATAAAAGATTTATAATTCTGGAAGACTACTTAAGGCCATCGGTCCGCTTTTTTAAATACAAGACAAATGTTAAAAAGTTCTTATTGTGTGTGTTTTTGTTACGAAATATTTGAATTGAGAGCTCATAAGGAAAGAAGACTGGCTTGTGAAATGAAACTCATGTGTGTGTGTGTGTGTGCGCGTGCGTGTGTGCTTGCGGGTATAGAATTTTATCCTCTTCCAAAGTCTGAAATATGTGACGTATTTTCACAAAAATTTTGTGTGAATATTATTTCGGGGGTGGGGGGAACGCTTCGTTGTCACAACTTTCCATTGACTTCAAACAGTTCTAGCTACGTAATGGAAGCGCAAATTTGTTAGGTGGAAGCTACACTAGTGTTATTTAATACAAGGGCGATAACTGATCTTCGAAAGGTGTGTAAAACTCTTCGAATAATTTACTTGTATATGTAAATAAAAAAGCTGGCGGTCTTGATGAAAATTATCCTCATATTCCGATTTTGTGGCTATGAGTAATTAATTATTTGGAGGCACGCATGTGGGATTAGTTTGTAGAGACAATCAAATGAAAATACACATAGATTGCGTAATGTTGTTTTATGTGAACTGTTGAAACATGGCGACTGTGCGAAACATGAAGTTTATATCGGACAGAAATTGAACTTAAATAAGTTGTTGTATCAAAAAAATAAATTAAATACATCAATGGTAATGTAGCAGTAAGAGTAGAAGTTTGAGCGATATGGAAGTGTCTGAACGCGTTTAGTTCAGGTTCTTGTTTTTATTATTCAATGTACATTTAATTCTTCTTGCGTATTTAAACATTAGGCTTTTTACCTTGTTTCTAATGTCCCTTACTTCATATATTTATTAATTCAAATTTACTAGATTTTTAAGCCATTTAAACGGGTGAAAACTTCGTGATATCTCATTTTAACCACATATATTCGAGATACGCATTTCTTGTCTTCTATACAACGAGATTACTTCATTGGAGTTCATATTTTTGTTTTGTTATCCACATAAAGTTGAATCGAAATTCACTAAGTTCAAGTTAAGTTACGTGACTTTCTGAGTAAGGTTGTTGTGACGTTTTTTAGACAATGCATCCCTGTTTTTTTTCAAATGTACTAGTAAATAAAATAAATATAAATAAAGTATATACAAAACTTTGTTTGTAATTAATAATAAGCGACAACTTTCGGCTATAAGAGCCACCTTCAAGCTGAATACAAAACCATATAGGAAATATATGGTATTGTAATATATATATATATATATATATATATATATATATATACATACATACATACATACATATTTCCTATATGATTTTGTATTCAGCCTAAAGATGACATTCATAGCCGAGACATGTCGCTGATTATTAACTAAAAACAAAATTGTGTATCGAATTTATTTATATTTGCCTTATTGAATTGTTGTTGTGCCTGCTAATAGACTGTTCCTATACATGCTCCTGCAACTAAGCCGTGTGGCTTATGTTAAACATGCCAGTGGACTTATTCTTTCATACCTGTTATATCTGTAGTAATACATGTACTTCATTATAAGCGTAGAGTTTACGGTGTTTAATTTGGTGTTCTCTTATTTGAGGTAGTGAATGTACTTCAGGTTTCCTCTGTGCGTGATGATGAGTTGGTTGCATGATCGCGAGTCAAACTAGCGGACGGAGGGATGGGAGGATATGACGAGTTAATCTTTATGTAATCGGCGTTACAGTTGTCTTCCTAAACATAATTATGTCTCCCCTGATATTTCAGCACGAAATGCAATATTAGGGCAGCGTGACTCTCTCCCCCCGTGCTGCGTACTCAGCACTTGATTGATTCTACTAAATAGTTGTAGCTGGACGACTATTTTGAATGTTTCAACTGGCTGCTGGTGTAATCACAGACTTTCAAAGGAAGTTCTATTTGGACGTGACGATTTAAAAGGCAGGCGTCTCAATGTAAATCGAGCGACTAATTCCTTGATTTACACATCGTGCCTATTGAAATATTTTCCACGAAGAATTTTTAAACCAAGTATGTCTCAACAAAGTACGGGTATTAAAACCGACCAAGAGGTGGATGGCTCGTGTTCCATTTCCAGCAGGTAAACGGATTTTCTGTCCGTAGCCACGTCCAGGCGGATTTTCGTCAACTCTATCCCCCATACAACGGTACAGGAATATTGCGTTAAGGAAAGACAAAAAAAGTCCAGAAATAGGTCTATGTTACTGGTCGTCTTAAGCCTATGAGTTCTGTCCATCGGTACATGTATATTACTTCAATATGTCTGGTGCACAAACAGATTGAACTGATTGCATGCTGACACGTAATCAATACGATCACAACATAGACAATGGAAATTTTTACTCCCATGAATATGCGTTGCAGGACGGGGGGAAAAGGGGCTAAATTAATCTTCTCCGTATTTTGCAATATGCACCAAAGGAGAGTGGGTGATAAGCTTAACAATCCGTCAGTTTTATGAGTCACTTTCGAAAGAGGGAATTTAAAGAAAATTTTATGCATTTTTAATTGCTAAAAAGAAAAACAGACAGGCAATGCAGTATAATGTAATATTGAGGCGTTTTCGTGCAACTACTGATAGAGCGGGAAAGCAATAAGTACTGTATATATTTTGAGTGTGTGATTGTAGTCTTGGGTACCCAGCATGCAAAGCGAATGCGCCATATTTTCATCTGTGGTCCGCCCGGCTTTACAATATTTTTTCCACATTATCTCATAGACGGCACGATTTTCGAAAAAAGGTTTTTGAACATAAAATATGTATTTTGATTTCCTATACAACTGTAATTCGAAACGTTTCTCATTCTAAGAAGAAATGAGCCACTTATGGTCAAAAATGTGTAACTGTGTTCATGCAAAGTACTCGTTTTTCTTGTTCGTTTTTAATAAAACTCGAATTTTCTTGGCAGATTGTCAAAAAAATATTCAAATTTCACATTTCATGAAAATCCGTCCAGTGGGAGCTGAGTTGTTCTATGCGGATGGACAGACACATGACGATGCTAGTAATTGTTTTTCGCAATTTTTCTAACGCGCCTGAAAAAAAAAAGACATACATTTTACCACGTACTTTAATACATTTCTGCCCGAAAGTCTCTACAGATAGAAATTATCGGCATATCGACATTGCCTACTTAATCAGACTGTTAATAAAGGATATGAGTTCAAACTGGCTAACAAAAAGCTTTTGAGCAATCAAATTTGTCGCATCGGTTTATCTGTTTTGATACTAGATTTTCTATTAACTTTATGTACTTTTAACAAAATTAGCTACTTCGGTACGTATTTCATTCAACAATTGCCTGTTATATTGCGTATGTTTTGTCATTTCGAGAAACACCGGACAACAGCGTTTGCTTTTTTAGAAACTTTCGTCCCAAAATTACTTTTAACTTTTGTGTACGAAAACTTTGGGAAGCACGAAATAAGAGTAACTTAATAAAGCAACCGCCGTAATACATATAAAATGGTTTTTGAAGATTTTGATCTCTCTGGATGTTACAGTATGAAAACCGGTAAATAGCGGCGGACAGTTGAAGGATCGTAGTGCCGTCATATTAGGTTCAGGTTTTTCTTCGCCTGATACTCCAGAGCACTTAGAAACTTCAGTAACATCATCATGGGAACATAAAATCCTACACAAAACAGTCGTTGAAAGTAAAAACAATTATGAGATATGTGATTCAAAGGAAGTTACAATTCACAAAGACGTCCACGGACCAACGGTGGCTCACGGGTCATAAAACACTATTCTAAACAACGTAAAGAGAGGGTAGACTTCCTTTGAAATGTGATGGCACACGCGCAGAAACCAGATTTCGTCTTTCGACGGAAGGGACGAGTCCATTTAAATCAGCGGGGACGTCAGTTCAGTCGACTACTGGCAGCCGATACATGCGCGTCAGCGATAGCAATGCTGGATACACCATGTTCCGAGGTACTGTGAAGAGTACTGGCTGCCCACTCCAATCGCCAGTTTCCCTTTCACTTCCCCTCCCGTGCGTCATCGTGTGCCATCACATTTTAACTGGACTCTACCAATTTTCCCGGCCCGCCTCTTGCGTTGCAGCACGTCTCAGCCTCGCCTTCTACTGTTAGTTCATGCGGAATCTTCAGTTAACTTATTCGCCGCACGGGCTAATGGCGAGGTTTTAAACTTTAATGAAAGTAGGTTGTTGGCGCTGCGGCTGTGTTGCTGTTCCAGACCGCAAGTATTATCTCTTCTCTCGCCTCAACACCCTGCTCACAGAGGCAGTCTGCAGCAACACGTCCGCCAAACATGTTTCTTAATTATAGGAGGAAAGAAATTTAAAGCAGACATTCTAAAATGTGGCATCCAGTTCTTTAATGAATCACGTTAAGGCACGGTGCAGATAAGCTCTGTAACAGAGCATTCAAAAGTAATTCGTATATAGGAACAAGTTAGGAAACGAACGCATAGAATAAAAATTATGACGTCTTCGCCGACCTTTGTTTAATTATATCGAAACGTATAAACAGCTTTGTCTAAGCCCCTTATTTAAAAAAAAATTCTCCCCCCCCCCCCAGCTAATATTTGGTTGCAGTTACCTACACTCAGTGCCCGAAAAAACTCATGCGCGTCTTCTAATCAAGTGCTTGTTTTTTTATATGACCTTGAACAAAACTGGGTTGTTTCGACGAATTTTACTGGTACTTACCAATGCTAAATACTCATATTAACAAATTATATTTATCTTGATTCACATTTATTCACCAACACATGCACACTCTTTAATGACACTATAAAACTTTAATTTGTTAAAACAGTTAAAATCTCCGACATGTTTCGGTTTTTTTAAACCATCTTCAGGGAGCTATTAGTTCATGCTAAAGTTACTTATATCTCTTGTTGCTGTGATGGTGTTGTGGCAGCGTGTCGTTCCCTGTTTGTGATGGGTTCGGATGTTGTATTACTAATCTTCCTCTTGTTTCACTCAACATCCGAACCCATCACAAACAGGGAAAGACACGCTGCCACAATACCATCACAGCAACAAGAGATATAAGTAACTTTAGCATGAACTAATAGCTCCCTGAAGATGGTTTTAAAAAAAAACTGAAACATGTCGGAGATTTTAACTATTTTAACAAATTAAAGTTTTATAGTGTCATTAAAAAGTGTACACTTGTTGGTGAATAAATGTGAGTTGTGACAATATGCACGGCGAAAAACTGAAAATATGTTTATCTTGATTTCAAACTTTCGCCGTGTTCTGTATGTTGTGTGCTTTCTTCTGGGTAATTCCCCGTCATATAAAATTCAGACGCCGGGGAATTACCCAGAAGAAAGCATACAAAATCATGTTTATGTGTTTTCCATTGTTACGTGCAGAAGAGCGAACGGAGAGAGACAGAGAGAGAGAGAACAGAATGCTTTCGTAAACATCTCTCCAAACAGCGAACATGAAATAATATTTGATATTTAAATAGTTTTTAAATATTTCTTAATTAACCGGCAGTACGATTAAGAAATGGGGCACGTGGTGGCGCAGTTGGTTGTGGCCTGTGTTACAAGCTGTACGATGACGGTTCGATTGCTACTTGGTCGCTGGAATTTTTCGTTTATTTAATCCTTCCGACCGCAATAGAGCCTTTATCCTGTAACAAAAATTGAAGAGTATAGGTTGCCAGTGCTTCTGGCTGACAACCTTACCACCCTTACCACCTTCGTGTGCTGAGTGTTTAGAAATCTGGGAGCCTTAAACACGTGGAACACTCACAGCCTGTCCAGGACTGTAATGGGATTGCTTTACTTTTAAGACCCCTAAATTTTGTTAATCCACACAAGTCCAGTCCACCCTGTTACACCATTTCTTGAATGTGCTTTCAAATTGGCCGTTGTAACACACAATGTGTTGTGAATATAAAATTAATGGAAAGACAGAACACAGAAACTTGGAAATATTGTAGAGAAACAAAGCTGAGAGTTCTTATATTTTACGAAATGACACGTTTATAGAAATATTAAGGAAATTTGTGCAATTGATTTCAAAAAGTTGAAATATGTTTTTAGTTGGAAGCTGAAAACCTGTGAGAAAGAATATGATTTTCGTGTTTTATTTATGATAATCTCAGTAACACGGAACGAATAGCGTTCATGGCAGGATGAATAGTCGCTGATGAACTGAAAAGGATGTGGAAGGAATCGGACGTGGACTAATATAGGTGGGTCTACTATATCGACATTTGCTTGGGCGGACTTACGAAACCACGAATATCTGTGGTCAGAAAACTGCGTATCCGGAAACAAAAATCAAACTAGACACCTGTAGAATGCACGTGTAAGCTTTATCGTTACTCTAATTAATTCATGAAGATAATTACAATGATGATAATGACGCCGATGCCGACGGCGTTGACGACTGTTCCAACTATATGCATGAATTTGGTTTTAATTTCGTAGTTCTCTATTTGCATGCTCTCACTTGTAAAACAATAGAGTGGAAGGTTGTGGATTGGATTAAGCTGGCCAAGGATAGAGGGCAGTGACGGGCTGTGATGAAGGTGGTAACGAACCTTAGGTTTTCACAAAAAGCAGAGAGTTTCTTTTTTAGTATTACTTTCTCGAGAAAGATGCCATGGAACCCAGCAAGTAAGTGAGAAATAAGAAATGCATACGGAAATTTATGCAGAATTCAGAAGTAAAGGGACTGTTTTGGAGACATATGCATAATTGAGAAGATATCACAGTCACTCTTCAGAAATTTCGGTTGCAATTTCAGACTAGTTTCAGTTTATCTCACAATAGAAACTGGTGAAGAATTCTTAAAAAAAAAAAACAAATTTTAAAAATATATACAAGGAGGGGAATTTTCCGACAAATTGATTAGCTAGTAGGTCCTACGTTCCCAAAATGGGTTGTGCTCTGTGATATTAGGTAAATGTCCTAAGGAAACATATATATTTCAAATGCTCTAAGGTACTTTAAAATAAACTGACGTGAATGAGATTGTTAATTCTTCGTTGTTTTATTACTGAGCTAACTTGCTTAGTATTCGTCCAAAGTGGGTAATCTGATTTAAACGTCTCAGCAGTTCTACGCCTGATGTACCAATTAAAAGAGTGGATTTTTATTTCTTCTTCTTTTCATTCTGTCATTACTCTACTCCCTTGATCCCAGTCTCATATGTTTTCGAAGCTTCTAAACAACATATATTTTGTGGGGTGGTGTTGGTACCCCCACGCCCAACACCCAACATAGAGAACTAGGGCATCCCTTTTTGTCTGGGTCATCACCTTCGACCTGACCACATGCGAGGCCGTACTAGTAGCTACGTTACCGCCAACATAACTCTCAGTATCATTTGACCACACAAAACCTATCGCTATGTCAAAGTAGGGGTACATTTGCGGGGACATTTCTTGTTATATATTATATTATTTGCCAGTTGTTTTAATCCTTCCTTATACGGACAGTATTCATCACTAGCCTCAGAGCACTTTGGTTTTTTAGAGAATCGAACTAAAACAGTTTAATATGTTACGTTTAAGGGCAACGCAACATATTCAGGAAGATTATGTGTCTGTGCTTTAAGGGATGTTCATATTATACAACTAAGCAACAAATGCTCCCTTCCATCTACCCACACACTCCCTTCACACTAACGTTTTAGCGATCTCAGCTACGGTAAACATCTTCACTTAATTAACAGTTATGTAATTTTAATGACAGTCGTAATACCAAATATACAGTTGTGTGTATATCATGTTGATAGGTTTGTACCTACATCTGTACTGTTTTGATTACAGGGTATGTATTAGCTAAATTCAAATAAGAAATAACATAAAAACTCCAAATTTTATCTGTTTTTAACGCTGGCGTAATTTGTTAATCTTTGGCAATAGGGAGCACATAGAATATCAACTATAAAATCTGGTGGTTTATATGACACGTTTTACGTTCATATTAGTATATTGTTTATATTCTTGTATGACACCCTGATGAAGGTCGCAGAAGAGAGAGAAACGTGTCGGTACATAGTAATGTGTGATAAAAGAAAATATATTTCATTGATGTGCTTTTGTTGGTTTGTTACATGACATAAATGTATAGGGAGAGTTGCATAAAGCGTTAGACACGTCCGCGTTCCCAGCCAGCTGTTAGATAACCGTTGTACCTTGCCGACTTGCATAAGGCTTTACAAAAATCTCCCCACATTTCCCCATAAAATAAAATTTGTTACGTGTCCATCATCATCAAGTCGTTTTCCCGCTCTTCCCTCCAACCCTTCTACCCTCCTGAAGGCGGAAATCATAGAATCCTCGCCCCGCATTTCGTGGCCGGTAAATAACAATATCCTGCCTTGTGTGTTGTGGGTTGCGTGCGGAGCGGCTGGCAGGCGCACCAGGTAATGGCCAAAGGAAGGAAACCAACCAGTTCGCGTGCTGTTTGTGTGTACTCAATTGTCATGGCAACAGAAACGTACGGTATTACATGCATTTTCCTACACACAAACACACACACACAAGCACACATTCGCCATCTAATGGTTTCTCTGAGACCGATGGCCGGGTTTAAACACTATCTTCTTCATCCTGATGCAGTAACTTGCAACATAGCCTGTTTCTTATATTTATATTGACCAGGCTATGGACTCGACAAGCGAAGAATCGTGTTTCCATTCTCGGTAGGTGAAAGAGACCTTTTTCAAAACCGTCCACACAGTATCTAATGCCCAACAAATGTCCTATTTTGTGGGTACGGTGTGCTCTTATCGGGGAGTAAAGTGGCTGGGGCTTGAAGCTGACCATTTACTTCCTTCTAACACCGAGACTAAGAATGAGCTGAGTTGCACCTCACTCCACTTCGTAGTTTGCTCAAGGACAGCTTTAGATGTATTTCTAATTATTACGCCTATCTTTTAAACTTAAAAAGTGTGGTTCTATAAGGATGAAATAAAGGTTAGGGACGCCTGAGTAAAGGGTACTGAGAACCAAACGTGAAAATAAAGGGGAGTATATTAGAACATACCGAGAAAAATGACACCAGTTTGATGAAATAGAGGTTATGTTGGATGAGGAGTCTAAAACTAAAAAGAGAGTAATTAAAGGCACACACAATTTTAATTTGAAGACCTGCAGGGAAGAAACCACAGGAGAGACCTAAACTAGAGGATAGTAATAAAAAGTAAATTAATGTAGTACGGTTGAATGTGTGGCCTTGACTAATCTGGCAGGAGATTTGGTCTTGTGGCAGAATATTTTCAATATGACAATAATATATACGTTTCTGTGTAAGGTGGAGAATTTCTTGAAAACATTATCGACTGCTTTTCAAGAACTATGCTTCATATTGTTGATTAGTACCTTACGCAGGGTCGTAAAGTACAACAGTACGTCTGTAGAGATATCTGACATACATTACAACAGTATGTCTTTAGAGATATTTGACATAGAGTACAACGGCACGTCTGTAGAGATATCTGACATAAAGTACAACAGTATGTCTGTAGAGATATCTGACAGAAAGTAAAACAGTACGTCTGTAGAGATATCTGACAGAAAGTACAACAGTATGTCTGTGGAGATATTTGACATATAGTACAACAGCATGTCTGTAGAGATATCTGACATAGAGTACAACAGTATGTCTTTAGAGATATCTGACATACAGTACAACAGTATATCTATAGAGATATCTGACATACAGTACAACAGAATGTCTGTAGAGATATTTGACATACAGTATAATAGTATGTCTGTAGAGATATCTGACATAGAGTACAACAGTATGTCTGTGGAGATATTTGACATATAGTACAACAGCATGTCTGTAGAGATATCTGACATACAGTACAACAGTATGTCTTTAGAGATATCTGACATACAGTACAACAGTATGTCTGTAGAGATATTTGACATACAGTATAATAGTACGTCTGTAGAGATATCTGACATAGAATACAACAGTATGTCTTTAGAGATATCTGACATACAGTACAACAGTATGTCTGTAGAGATATCTGACATAAAGTACAACAGTACGTCTGTAGAGATATTTGACGTAGAGTATAATAGTACGTCTGTAGAGATATCTGACATAGAATACAAGAGTATGTCTTTAGAGATATCTGATATACAGTACAACAGTATGTCTGTAGAGATATCTGACATAAAGTACAACAGTACGTCTGTAGAGATATCTGACAAGGAGTACAATAATACGTCTGTAGAGATGTCTGACGGTCTTCCTCGCAGGAGAGAGCCAGATAAGGATAAAATTAAGATGATTTAGGTAACGATACCGAAGTTACGACGGAAGTGTCGTATTTGGGACACTTCATCTGTCTAGGCTAAAGGACGGTTAACCAAATTCCTACAGTCACAAGAACATTCGAATCGGAAGGTAAAGTCTAGCCTTATCCAGTGTGCTGCAGAGAGTAGGTACATACTATTTTTTTTTTTACCCGGAAACCGAAATGAAGTCAGGCCTTGTACTCTGTAGTTTTGCATGTTCACGCACATCAAAAAGGGGATCCGTATACTTAGAATTCTCGTCTTACATATCTCCTACTGTTGCTGTCTTATTTAGACAATGTAGATCTATGACCTTTCCGGTGTCGTGGTCGGGAATTACAATATCCCAGCGTCACCCATGCGTGTCTTATGATGCGACTAAAATGGTTACCCCCTGCCTGGGAGTATAGCCGGACCACCCTACCCTAGGGGATGTAAATACGGTTGACTGATCTTCCAGGTTGGAGGCTGGGCGACAGACCGACAACCTGCTACCGAAAAAAAAAGAAAGAGCCATGAAGTGTAAAACGACGACCACGGAAAGGACGATTACTGGCCACGAATCGTGGCTAGAACAGAATGGGTGAGGAGGTGAAGGTCCTCGCCGACTGTAAGGGCAACTAAGAAGAAGAAGAAGGAGGAGGAGGAGGAGGAGGAGGAGGAGGAGAAGGAGGAGGAGGAGGAGGAGGAGGAGGAGGAGGAGGAGG
>Ga0131853_10008567_pt1 | contig 18657 bp, 14 predicted proteins | sample TergutLab28metaG_FD_92764 | JGI IMG/M metagenome (GOLD analysis project Ga0131853, IMG submission 92764) | Labiotermes labralis P1 segment gut microbial communities from Petit-Saut dam, French Guiana - Lab288 P1 (version 2) (version 2) | ecosystem: Host-associated > Arthropoda: Insects >...
ACAAGCTGTAAACACAGTCTAGTGCTCCTGAGGATGGGCGAAATTATCGCCCGAAACATGTTGAGCTGATTGTAATTATCAATAAAAACTTGTTATTGTTGCATCTAGTTGGCTGTTTATATTATTGATGTAAATAACAATTTACATGAGACCTTCGCTCTTGTGGGTCCCATAGTCAAGGGTCAAGCTTGACCCTTGAAGATGGGACCGAAAAATTGTCCCGAAACGTCGGGTAATAATTACCAACTTAAACTACGTAGCTTCTCAGAACAGCGAAGGTCTCATTTACACGGCGGCAGGAGCCTTAAATCTCGCAAACATTTACATTGCTCGACAAATTTTTTGTAAGACTCCCCACTATCAAATTTCATGACATTCCGCTAAGCGGGTCTTCAGCTATTCCATGCTTACAGACAGACGAAATATGTGACTTTAAATTTCCCGCCGAAGGGTTGTAACTGCACCTAGAAAGAAAAATGTGACATAATAAATAAGCGATCTTCAGTTACTATATTGGTCAATTATCAGGACGAGAAAACACACGACCAATCGCAACTTCTGGAGGGTAAGGGACCTCAGGCAGTGTGATGAAAGAAATTTACATTTCGCAGTGTAGAATGTTTAAACTAATTTGCAAACGTATCATCTCCTTATCTTTGAAGAGAAAATGAATTATTCTTAAACAAAAACGCATAATGTTAGAGTTAACCAATATACTGAAACGTATTTTGTCACCAGAAGTTTCCCGCATTCGTACATCAAGTTTTATGAAAATCTGCAAAGATGTAACTGAAACTGATTGTAAACAGAAATCAGAACGGGCAAATCCAGACTTCTGCGCGCGTTGTGTGTATGTGCCTGCGTGTGTGTGTGTGTGTGTGTGTGTGTGTGTGTAAACGTGCCTACGGAAATTCTTTGTTAATAAAAGTTGCAAGCAGTAACATATTATCACAATTATCAAAGCCAAAATTATACAACTACTTTTCCTTTTTTACAATCAGTCTACACCTCACTTCAACCTCAGTCACAGGCAAGAGTTCGCCGAGCTGTTAGCTGCTAGGGGTGAAATAAAGCGAACTAAATATAAACAGTAATTCACTCTGATAATCTGAACTGAAGCATTAATTTCGAACAGTAAAAGTGCAACTTCTACTAAACAAAGTTCCTCTATGTCGTCCGCCATCTTCTTCCTCCAACCTTACGAAAAAATCAGGTTTTGTCAATTTTCGTACTCTGTGGTTTGAGATAATACTATATGCTACATGTGTGATCACGCCAAATCCGTAGGGCCTTGTGTATAAATCATACTGCTATGTTTAGTTGTAAAACTCTACAATCTTGCACTGGCAGGGTTTCCAAAATGAACTTTTGCCACCACAGAAAACTGCTAATACTACTGACATTTCAGTTCAACGAATAACCGACAGCAATACAGTAAGGTTCAATGAGGTCCGTGGTAAAGGTCTTCTGAAAGGCGTCAGAAATGGAAGTAAAGTACTGTACCAGCATCAAGAATGCTAAAGTAGACCGACTGGCACATTATAATGAAACCCCGCCGAAATCCAACCCTGGCGCCCACGTCGTGGGAATTATGTCTGCGGGGGGGGGGGGTTTGAAATATTCGTAAGTATGGCATATAGGGCTCTGATTCACCCAGGCCAAGTGTGTGGTAAGCAATGCTTGGGGGAGGGGGGACCTCGGTTCAAACCTTTGGCCAAAGACATTTCTCTCTTGTACCCTAGTCTCTCCAGCCAAATGGCGCCGGGACAGTACTGCAGACTGCACCAAGACCGCTTCTTTCTACAACCCTTCCAGTTCACTAATCATATAATCGATGTGATGCAATCTGAGCTACTGGCAGCATTCTATCATTATACGCTACACACTATAATCTCAGCTACTGACAGCATCGCTAAACAAACCATAATTTAATAAAATTCAGACGGTCAAGTGAGCTTTCCCACAATCAATCTAACAGCGTTTCCGAGGCGCGTATGTACTCAAGATTTTCTCAAATGGAGGCAGTGGGTGTAGACCTGGGTACCTAAATGGCATAAGTTTCTTTTTTAGGGGGGAGGGGAGAGGAGGATATGTTCTGTTAGTTTTAAAATAAGCCTCCCTCAGAAACAAATAAGACGTGTGACCAAATCGCACTCTGCGGACTTTTCACACAACCCTAACTAGTTTACTTGAAGAATCATCGTCGCAACAAAGTTCTTCAAAAACACTTCCTCCAGCACTTATACAACTGTCTACGACTGGGCTTCATTTCTAATACATGTACGACCGAGATCAGGGTGCTCTAGGAGAATACTTCGATGTAAGAAGCGAGAAGAAATAGGATGCTGGCAAAGCTTGCGCAGTGATGGGCTTTGTAATGTGTAGCCTTGTAACTAAACGTATGCAGCATAGTCCTTCTGTCTTCTGAGATGTGATGGCGATGCATCATTTGGCAAGTAGATCCCAACGTTCCGAAGGAAGTTGAAGAATAAAAGACCAATTTGATGTCACTTGCTATTTTATTTCACTTCTTATGTGCTAACATGTTTCGGACATTAATATATCCATCATCAAGGGCTTGCGACTATCCTGTTGAATTACCACATTGGTCGTATTGTGCTGTGCTTCAGCCAGCAACACGGATACCACACCAACCCAGCCACACCGAATCTCCAACACACATCGAACCAAGAACAATACGATCAATGTGGTAATTCACAAGAATAGTCGCAAGCCCCTGATGATGGATATATTAATGTCCGAAACATGTTGAACACATAAGAAGTGAAATAAAATAGCAAGTGACATCAAGTTGGTCTTTTATTCTTCAACTATCACAATGATGCACGGTCCAATAAGCATATGATTCCGAAGGAAGGGCTCGCTTTCATTTTCAAGGCTTTAAGGTCTCTGAAGATGAAGGCCACACATTCCTTCGGACGTCGGGAACCACACCCAGTGACGGAGAGTCTCATTACAAAAGACCGGAACCCTCAAGTGAACAACTCATCACCTAATCAAATTCATCGACTGTCGCGACACCCAAAGGTCCATTACCGTCCGCAATTAGACTCCAATCAAAACCAAACGAATCCAGTACACACTCTCCCACCTTCATTATTTTAGATCAATTTTAATAACACCGCCCCACCTATGTCTGTATCTTCCAGTTTGTCTCTTCCCTCAGGTCTTCCCATCAAAACTCTGTAATCATTTTTCTTTCCCATGCACGCAACACACCCCATTCACCTGAATCTCCTCGACTTAATCCTTTACTCGTATTTGGCAAGGAGCACAAATTACGTCCATCATCGCTGTGCAATTTTTACTGCTTTCCTCCTCTTGGGGTCAAATATTCTCCTCAGCACCCGGTGTAGTTTCCCTTTAACACGTTAAGACCAAATTTCAGGCCTATATAAGCAGAGCGGTAGGAAATGACCAACGAAGTATGTCAGGTAAAATAAGGACTCTGTGTACCTCCACCAGCTTCAGTTCCTCATCACAAGCAAATATCGCTCATTACAGAACGAAAACCGCGCCAGTTTATCACAAGAATAAAACTTGCTTCTGCGTCCCAAGTGCATTCGTTGCAATGTACGCCAGTGACGCGATGCAGCGGTCGCAGTATTAGACCCAAACAAATCGAAATACTCGTATCATTGCTGCAGCCGCTACGTGCAACAGCCCCGCTTTTCTTCCTGCACTAGAGGAACCGTACGTCCACCAGCCAACTACTCATTATCACGCTGACCTTACATGACGAACTCAGATGCTTATATAACACCTTTAAATAAAACAATAAAAAATCCTACAGAGTAAACAGATGGCATTTAACTAAACAATAGCACTTGCACTGCATAAAGTAAATTCTGTCCCCTTAGATAGCTTACAAACTCAGCGGTATCCCCATTACCATGCATCGTTAATCCGAAATTCCTGTAGTAACTCGCATTCCTTCTTAACACCTCAGCACATATGTGTCTTCACAGAACGTAAGCAAAATGTAAAATAAACAACACAATTATATTTCCAAATGAGCGCTGGTTCTACACAACACTGAATGGTTATTTTGACTTTGAAACGACAAATACGACCAACCAAAATAAACACACAATACTAAACAATTACAGTTTGCAGCTGAATTCATACTAAGCTCATGGTTACAGCAAGTAGGGCCTTTTCACTCTGCATTACATACTGTCATGGTCTCTTTCTCACATCAGAAGGACAATGTTATCTTGGGAGACGATCTAGATCTCACGCTGGTTGCTCACTGGAGTTCAGGCCTCCTTCCTTCCTCCTCTCCCTTATAATTATTATCATGTTCGCTTCACACACGAATATCTCACTAACAAACCTTAGTCAGGGTCAGATTATGTCATGTACTGTGTCATGTGAGCTTTCACACCTGAAAATGTGTCTCATGTCCTCCTCAATAATTCTTATTTAAACGCGGGCCAATTTTTTAAAGAAACGTTACATAGTAAAATGCATACAAGAATAGTTAAGTACATGTAAACAAAAGTATTGATTAAATATACAAATAAATGCAAAAGAAAGAGCACTCATATCCTGCTCTTATATACGTAAGTACAGAAATAAACGGTGCAAAGAACCGAACAGAAGACAGCCCGTTGCGTTTATCTACTTACAAATTGTATAATAATTTTAATAAGTATCAGTAAATTATGGGGATCGAACCACGGTTGTGGGGAGCGAGATTTTCCGCACCCGTCCGGGGGCCCACCCAACCTCCTATATAATGAGTACAGGGTCGTTCCTGATGGTACAGCGGCCGAAGCGTGACGTTAATCAACCACCCCCTTTAACGCAGAGTTCAAAGAAAGTGTAGAGCTATATATCTACACATCTGTGCCTTCACGGCATGTTAAAGGATGAACCTTGCCGTTTTATTAGTAAATAATACAATGTATTTTAGGAAATGAAAACAAATACACAAACATCACGAAATTAATAACTTTTATGCATGTTATTTACGATATGTTGGGTAGGGTGGCAGCAGCTCACTATCAAGAAGTTAAACTATAACCTATAGCAGTCACAGTAAGTCATGTCATAAAGTAGTAGTAGTAGTAGTAGTAAGAGGTGGTGGGGGCGGTGGTGGTGGTTGTGGCGGTGGTGTTGCCGTCGTCATCGTCGTTTATTAATACCATCAGAGTCCAGCTGTCTGTACATTTCTTGAACAGTAAACACAGTTGCGACAACATCTTCTTCCAAAATGCCAGCACTCGTCTACACAGTTTCAGAAACAGATTACTTTAACTTATGTTTTGTATCTGTTCCATTGTATTTCAGCAATATATTATTATTATTATTATTATTATTATATGCTGTATTTACCATCACAATACAACAATCAAGTACGATCATTGATTAGATGATGCATGTGGCGTATATGAGGGAGAAGATAAATGTGTATACAGTTTCAGTGGGGACACAAGTGGGGAAACATACAACTTGAAGAACCCAAGGTAGGGGTGGGAGGATAATATTAAGATAGACCTTAAATAGGTTGGGAGGGTGTGGACTGAACTCAACTGGCTCAGCACAAGAGCAGGTTAAGTGGCTCTTGTAACATGCTAACAAATCATCAAGTTCCATAAAGTGCAGTAATTTTACGAGCTCAGAAGTGACAGGCCTCTCAAAAAGGATTCTCCTCCATGGAGTCAGCCTGTTTAACTAGTGAGTATGTACACCTGGCATGTTTTGCAAATACTGACAACTTCAGGGACTTCTCACTTTAGCTCAGGCTCTACCATTTGGTCCCACAAACAACTTCACTACTGCAACTTGTTACTGAATTACAATTATAATAAAAATAATTACATATATATATAAGCAAATTTCAATTGTCATGTATCAGACATATCATGTTTGTATGTCCAGATCTGACAAGGTACAAACCACCTGACCAATTCTGGCAAATCTACATTGTATTCTTATTTTGATTTAGTTTGGATTATCTTAAGAACTGCTTTATTTGCAGTGATATATATGAACTTCTATGTGAATCTTTTGAATCATTTGACAGATTCTGACAAACTTCAATACATGACACTCCCTACACAAGTATCAAATTGTATAATTTCACTCCTCTTAACTGAATTTAGGGGCCACCATGTAAGGATCCAACTATTTGGACCTAGGAGGGACGAGGTAACGGGGGAATGGAGGAGATTGCATAACAAGGAGCTAAATGATCAGTACTCCCCACCCAACATTGTGCGGGTGATAAAATCGAGAAGAATGAGATGGGCTGGGCATGTGGTGCATATGGGTGAGGAGAGGGGGGTGTATAGGGTCTTGGTGGGGAAACCAGAGGGAAAGAGACCACTGGGGAGACCTAGGCGTAGATGGGTGGATAATGAACCTTCGGGTTCTGTGAAATGCGGGGAATTTCTTGACTAGCTACAAGCCAATCTGCACCATGGAGTAAGTAAGTAAGTATGCATGCATGCATACACACACACACTTCTGCAAATACAACAACACAAACTTACAGCCACAGAACTCTAGACTGGGACAAGAAGCTTGTACTGTAGGTGGTTTCAAGAATCGGTAGACAATGTAGTTCTTGATCCAGAGCTCATGTTTTGTCAGATGAAGCAGGGTGCACAAGGGCAGTTGTGAGCTGAACTGAATACAGAATGACCAAAATGCAATTCCATCACTCTCCAACACACCCCATAAACAACAATTATGATAATAAAAACAATAGGTTTAGGTGCACATGAAAATATGCTTCTAACAGTTCCTTTAGACAGCAGTTAAGATTATACTAAAAATACAGTCAAACTCAATTATAAAATCATGAAGGGGGTGAATATTTTGTGTCGTTATAAACAAGACTTGTTATAACCAAGGAGTGTAATGTTATGGTTAACAGTAAGGAATTAGCTGGTACAAGAGAATAGCTAATGCTGCAGACGAGGTATTGCAAAAAGCAATGTCATCGTAACATGGTTTGACTGTAGTAAATAATAAAATGAACTATTATTAATGCCAAAACAGAAAGAGTGGTGTAAAAAAATGGTCCAAGATTGGGTCCACCAGCTGGCTTTTGTGTTTACACAAGAGCTGAGCAAATGCCATTCATTCTGAAAAATCCTGTATCTGGAAGTTAGATTCTGTGTTATTAAACAACAATTCCCAACTACAAAAAAAGTTATCATTATTCCAGGATGGATCGATGGATGCATGGGTGGGTGGGCAGATGGGTGGAAGGAGGGATGATATATGAACTATACAGTCCAATCTTAGACAAAGCTTCCAACATAAAATTGTAACATGACAGTCCTGAGTACTTAAATCTTCAAGACCAATATGCCTTGCAACAAACAGTGATTCTGGGGTGTAATACTAAGAGAATGACAGGTGTACAACTGGTCATGACGAAGTTCATCTGATGACTGATTAAAAATTAAATTAGGCAAGACACATTTACGTACAAATTCCGCCAAATGAAATAAAAAAGTCCTTTTCAAACACACACACATCTTGTTATAAATTTTAAGAATAAATTCATTCATAAAATTTAAAACATCGTGTCATATCTCCACGGAGGATTGACGAACGCCTTTACTTATCTAGGTGAAGGATAACGAAGTTCATCTGTCTGCTTCAACACGGGAGTACTATGATCGTTACATGTTGTACACAATTTCACCCATCACTGCAACTTCCCCAAAGCTTTCCCACTACCTCCTCACTATAATAAAAAACAGATCTTCAAATAGACCTTGACTCTCTTCATCACAGCCACACAATGTAAATGTCATCATCACACTAACATGGTGCATTACCTAACAGATGTTTCCACCCATCTTTAATATCACATGCTTACATTCACATCCCACCCAAACTTACCTCTCCACAAAGACAATGAGTTGCAGTCACAAAAACACATTAAGATATGTAATGTAAATTAACACTGTATTTTCGACACTGCGCTTCTACCCAATGGGTTTAGTGACTGACTCTTCAATCGAAGTGTGCACTTGCAAAAAAATCTCACTATAAGCCATATTCAGACACTGGAATAGGACAGACATAAATGAAGGGGAGGTGGGCATCAGACCACTTTGCACCACAACCAATAATAATCTATTATGTGTTACTACTTTAATATCAGCAACCCTGCAACTTAAATTAACTGAACCTTCAGCCAATCACACCTCAATGTCACTGCACACAATAAGGAAACTATGCCTTTCAGTGTATTCGGAATTAATCCTAATACAAAACTGTGGCTGAGAGATGAAAACCTCACAAATCTGCCTAACATTCAATGACACCCAAACACTATGTAATTGAAGGGAAAAACGCCACTGCATGAAGAGTAAAGACTAAAAGAATTAAATATTTTGTCACAGGAAGCTAACAATGTGCTTATAATTGAACATTCATTTTCTGGTTAAAAGTAACTGATAAAGATCAAACTTTCAGCAAAAAAAGGGGATACAAAATGTCTGCATGCAGAGGCTGATTTCTGTACAGCATTACACAAATCAACAAGCTACCCAGGGAACGTGATGAGTTGTAAAGTTCTGCTGAAATCTTCTTGTAAAATTCTAATCAATTTGATTCACATTCTTCCATTTATTCAGTTTTTCTTTTATCATCTAAATGTAGTGTCATAACCTCTGTAAACATGCAACTGGTTCTATCCTAAACTGGTTGAATCCTGCCCACATACCCACAGACTATTCTTCAACACCTACATTAATACCATGCTTTCACATCATCCTTTTCCCTCCATGTGGCAATTTTGCCAAAGGTTTTGCCATCAAAATTCAGTACACACAATTATAATCCCACAATTCTCACACTAATAGCCTAATTAGAGTTATACATATCACACTCAATAATCTGTGAAAAGAAGAGCGTTTAAACTACCTAGTATATCTTAAATCCCCAAATTAGGGCAATGGGTGTGACTACACACACAGGTCTGTATGTAAATTACAACAAATGTGGAAATAAATTGTTGTAATCTAATTTCAGGTACTACCTGGCAACTGCCTGTAGGGACAGTGGAGAACCACACAAGATCTGTCCTGATGGCCAGTGTCCAATGTGATACTTTAATACAGGGCCTACCAAACACAAAACAGGAACCCACTAAACCATAAGGCAATAAAGCCTGAGGTAGAGAAATTCATTTATATAACCAAAATGTTTGTTTTGCTTTTTTAAGTGTGCTATTTAAAGGTGCCATCAGTAGCTGAGATTACACAGTATCAATGATAGATGAATACAGAAATAAGAAGCATTAGTAGAAAGAGAGAAATGGGGAAAAATCAAAGCACTTGCAGGAAAATCTGGCCCAGTGCCACTTTGCCCAACACAAATCCTACAAAAACTAGCCTGGGATTGAAGCCAGGCATCCACAGTGACAAGCCAGCAGCAACTAACCACCTAAGCCATGCCATGGCTATGAGCTTTTGTTCATCAGGTCATGACTGCGTATAAAACAATTATAAAGCGCATGCATAACACAACCACAGTGGTACATTCACTTATTCACAAATCTGGTGTGCCAGATAATGGTTTTCCCACACCATAGGAGCACTACAATGAAGAGTGACAGGTATTGGGCAAACATGCAGAAACACATGTAGATCTTCACACAAAAGTTGTTATTAAAACTGTCTGATGTAAATTAAAATTTAAAAACTTGACAATTCGTCATAACATTCCCCCTACCAAATGTTTTGGAAACCTATTCAGTAACTTTTGAGTTGCTACACACACACAAACAGATGGTGAGAATGATTTTAACAAGCTCTCTGCAGAGACGCAAATGCAATGAAGAAACTGGAATAACAGGGAAATGTTTAAGCTTTAATATAAACATCAACCAGCACAAAAACTAATGTAACTGGAAACAAATTAATCATTGCATATATATATATATATATACTGGTCACAGCCATGGCCAGTCTCTTTTACATGGATTTGCTTTACTCAGCTCCAGTGTCTTCGGTGCTCACAAATATTATACAGTAACATGTTAACACATCTTTCATTTTGCAGCCCATGGTCTATACAACAGCACATAAAACAGACCTACTGAATTTAGTGTAATGGCCTTATAATTTGAATGGTACATGGTGGAGGAACCCATAACCCATATTTTTCATAATCACAGCATAATAATAAATCATGCCAAGACTGGGGACACAGAAGAATGAATTTCATTTTTGTTTACATAACAAAGGGCACACACACACACACTGTCCAAAACTTTTTTATAGTGGAAAAATATGTACTTTTTATGTGAATATATCTCATGTCACACGATTTAACAGGCCTAGCTCCAATTAAGTAGCAACACCATGAAAACTATATGAACACTTACTGTGGTGGTAAGTGATGAAACTTAAAAAAACATTTTACATAAGATGGAAATAATTTTGTGTTTACAACGAACCATCAATAACTTAATTTAAAGGAGGCCTGAGAAAAAGGCATAAGGAGTAACTATGTGATGCATATTCTCTGCCACACCTTATAAGAATAAGAAACTCAAGGCAGGGGACATAAAACACACAGGACAGATATGGGTTAAATCTCGCGGACAAAGACCATTTGTAAGAGCTATGTGCAGATGAGAGGATAATATTAAAATGCATCTTTTAAAAACACACGAGTGGGAGTGTGGAATGGATTGGAACTGACTCAGGTATTTGAGGAAGAAATAATGATCTTCCAGTTCCATAAAAGACAGAGAATTTCTGGATTTACTAAGCAACTTTAGCTTCTCAAGAAGGACTCTAATCAAGCCCATGTAGTGCTAAAATCTAGACTTGTATTTGGAAGGTATTCCTTTCAAATCTCATCTGGAACACACCTATCAAGGGGTTTTGGGGGTTTCCTCAGTTTCTCAAGAAAAATTCCACTACAGTAGGTGAGAATGGCCATAACCACTTCCTACCAAATCATTTCCAATTCATCATTCACCAGTCATCCCACCATTAGACGCCACATGATCAGAGATACTAGCAGCAGCATAAAATAAACCAGTAATAAATACGGACCACCCTCTGTGAGACGCAAAGTCAACCATGAATATTGAGAACTTAAATTTATGAAGGTATCAAGTTAGAAGGATGGGAAGGATTCATCCGAACCTGTCCTTAATATACATACATGCCTTTGCCCAAGTCTCACCTCAAATACACACACAATGCTGACTGATGAAATTATTCTGAGGCAGAAAAAAATATTGGAGGGGCATTTGCCCCCTTGTATCCCCCAAGTTACACTTACAAGTGAGAGGGCTGGTTATCAGTAAGGCAAGGTTCAGTACTAATTCTGTCATGCCTTGCTACACTGCACAAACTCTATGAAATATTAAATAAAGATTTAATAGAATGTACTTGATAAAATATAGGCATTTAAAGAGCTTTGTACCTCTTAGAGAAGTGCAAAATTAAAAAAAAAAAATCCATCTAGTTGAACGTAAAATGTAAATTTCCTAATACCTGATAAAGTGCAGTAATTAAAAGGTCAACAACCTCAGGCAAGAGAAGTTAACTGGAGGACATGATTAGGGCCCGAGTGTGCTGCAGTTCTGACCCAATCAGCCAGTCATGCAATGTATAAAGCAAACATAACAAAGAAAGGTAACAGTTTCTGCACACTCCTAATAACAATTTATGAGAAACTAGTCAAACAACTGTAACTGAAAGCTTCTCATTCTGCGGTGCCTCGATTCAGAAAGGCATGGAATTCTTGTTTGGCAGAAAAGAAAAGTTGAAATCTAGAAAGTTGTTGCACTAGGCTTCAGTAACAATTGCTTTCAAACAATGAGAATGAACACCTACTCAAATAATACTACAGTTATATTACTCTGTTTTTATGGTCATCATTTGGTGTGGATGTATGCATGTCATACACACACACACACACACACACAGAATACATTTACGGAACATGTACTATCAAGAGAAGTACACACATATGTTTTTGCTTCTTCTGAAGGTAGCTATATCCTGCAATGAACCAGATCATATCTGAAACAATGTATGATACACTATGATTATATAAGATTCGAAGCTTTCATGTTGAGTTAATGTAATGATGTCTGGCAGTCAGCCATGTCTGGATGGAATGGACTTCCATTGCACCCAGACACATGTAACTGTTAAATGTATTATGTTTAGTTTCTAGTAGGCAGCACATTTTTCACTTGTTTTATTCTTCTCCTGACCAGTATTGTGGCATCAAATCTAATTATTTGTTCTTATGGAGAAAGTAATGAGTAATGGACAGCTGAAGTCAGACCAACATCACCAGTTCCATGAACCCTCACACTGACTGCACAAGCATTCATACAAGAAAGTACAGTGGCCTCATGCATTTAGCTAACAGGAAGTATAGTGGAGCAAAAACTTTCACAAACTGTAAAAAATCAAGCAGGCAGCAAGCCAGCCATGTTTAAATTTTGTTCTGCCATGCCTTGCTTCACGTGGCTGCACTTGTATAATAACATAATTGTGAAGATTTAACAAGTCATAGTTGCAGCACCGTATGTTCCTACTTCATGACACATGTAATATTATGATCACATAAAAGCTTTCAATAAAATATTCCTAACATCATTCAAATGTTCCTTCATCACAAATGAACATGCTCTTCCTATATCTTTCAATATCACTGTCCTTCAAATCTAAACATCATCACCTCAAAGATATATTTATAGCCTTAAAATTCCTCAAGGATAAATGAGCAACTTATTTCATGTATTTAAATCACTATTTCATAAGTAACATGCCTAGTGTGTTCATGAATATGCGCGTGCGTGCATACACACACACACTCACTCAATCAAATCCCATGCTGCAAGACATTTAGAGATAATAGAGAATGTAAAAAAGAATGCGCTACATGGTATTACTGAATCCCAGTGTGCACCATGCCAAAAACCACAACACATCAAAGGATCCTATTCTTGGACAAAATAATCCACTTCATCTCATCACACATTATTCCCATTACTGAGATTTTCTTTGATAACAATATTGCACTCAAAACACATTCTTCAACCTCTGATCCCTGCAACACACCCACTTCACCAAATATAACACATTTCATATTCCACACAGTAACATTCACACACACTACTAATGCTGCAATGCTACTGACACTACTTACTCAAGCAACTCCTCCTTATACTTTAAAACATACATACCATTGAGAAATACTTCAAATCAAAGTCAAAGATAGTAAAGTGAACCCCCCTGATGATGCAGACACAGGCAGTCTCTGAAACACCAATTACTACCTTCATTGTCACATGGCTAATCAGCCAAAAACACTTCATTGTGTGCAGCACCCATGAAAGCTTGAAGGAGGAGGGGAGGACAAGGACACTCGCAAATTCTTGCTCTCCCTATTGGCATTCATTGTGGACAACATGGAGAAGTTAGACATACACAACAATAGAAGCAAAAGACATTAATATTTTTTCTATATGCTGAATGCTGATGTCACTCAGTATCAGACAGTAAGAATAAAGTTACTCAGTCATCCTCCACCCATCACTAAAAGTTTCAAGAATGACATAAAAGTATTTAAGCCAGCATTAAAACACCATTTCCCATCACTTGGAAAATTTTTTCTAAACTAAGAACTCTCAATTATACCCTAACATTTACGAAATAATGTTTCTGAGATATTGGGTTCTTCTGCCCAATTACACAATGTAAAATCCCAGAACACCTGAATATTCAAGATAATGTTACTCTGTTATGACTACTTTCCTCTAAAAACAGTACAGTGTCCTTACAAAATAAAAGCTTTGTCACTCTAGTCCTGGAATGGAGATTAAGCTTTGAATTTTCAGTTTAGTAACAGAACCTATATTTGGTCTTTAAGACTACACTGATAACTACATGTAGGCTTCTAATTTACAAGAGGTTAGGTTTTGAGTTTTTTTATTTTTCTGACAGCTACATGTGACTGAAATTCAGGCTGAAGAACACCAAATTTATTCCAAGTGATGATTTCAGATCAACTATAATCCAAGTTATGCTTTCAGGTTTTAATAGTGACACACAGGTAGGTTAACTATTGGGAGAAAAATCTTGTCAGAATGCCATCCTATTCCTCAAAACTTCATACAGAAACTGGGGCATGGTACTAAATGCATACTACATTTTTCTACAGTGTTAGCAAATGACTGTGTCATGTTTAGTTCTCTTGATACATTCAATAGTTACATTCACAAATATCATCGATGCTGTGGTGGCTATAAATGCTGGCAACCCTGCAAGTCAACAACCACTGTCTGTTGCAAGCTGTCTTCCACACTGTGAATTAATTATGTATAATATATTAAATTAAATTGCATCAGTCACAAATCTTGCTTCTGTAACAACAATACCAGTCTTTGCAGGTGATAGTGCATGTACTCTATGTTGTTATATTGGTCCATAAAACAAAAAAGTTGGGGGGTATGGGGAGGGAAGTGACTCTTTACTTATATTTATAATGATATTATATATAATTTTTACACCTGTAATACACACACTGCACTTCTATTACTACATGTACTACCCCTTGGCTCAGTCCTATAAAGGAATCTATGCAATGTAAATGAATTCTAGGACTTATTCACTCTTGAAGGTCAGGGCATTACCTTCTCTCGAAAGGTCAGAATCAAATTATGCACTGACATAACAATGTATGCCAGAAGAACGGAATCCTCATCTACTCTACTGTTCACATCCAGAAGTCACAAACAAGTTTTAATTCTGGTTCTAAAAAGTGTCAAATTCTTGGTTCAATAACATTTCTGTAACACAACTGGTTCCAGTAATGTGAGATAAACAGCTACAAAGAAACCTGTTACAATCCATAGAACCTTCACAGTGGAATGCCAAGAATGCACAACACTTCATGATATACAATACACTACAAATCTGCATGCATGACCATTGTAGCTAGTTACTGATGTTGTAACACAGCTGCATTATCTAAGAAAGTGTCAGAAAACACTACAATGTATTATGTGTCAATGTCTTTATAATATGCACAATAATTAAAAAATTTCAAAAGAAGAAAATTCTTCTACAACATGAATGGAGTGAGCTAAAAGACACTGTTTCATTGCTGGCCTAAATATTTTTATACCATGATTTAAAGTTGCAATGTTACATGAAAGTGCATTATATAACTTGTTCCTGCACAGTATATGCCTCAGCAGAGCCTGCACAGTAGTGTCATATTATCTACACAGAATGTTGATTATTTATTTGCAGTGTCAGTACTGTCTCATGTCAGTAATTGTCCTACTTCCAGCCAGTTGGCCCCAAATCTAGATAGCATGAATAATCATTAAGTATGGGCTATGAAGACAAATATATAGAAGAGTCTGTACATACAAAACTGCTTGGATTATAAACTGACAACCGCCTTGACTGGAGTAATCTAATCATACTGATCAAATAAGTCCTAAATTTTGGGGAGCTCCTTATGCAGTTAAGTCTTCATTTCATCAATGTGGAAAACATGCAACAATTTACTGTGCCTACTTTCTCTGTATAATGTGATTTATCTTACAGTAACATGACATTTATTCTACAAAATAAAACTGTTTGAATCACAGTTGGTGCAAAAGCTATAAATGTTGTCTTCAACTCTTTAAGCAATTAAGAAATTTTACATCTTGCATGTTGATACATATCTTCATTAATGAACTTCACTGCAAATAAGCAAGAAAAATCTCAAAACCTGCAGTACACAGTACTAATACAAGGAATAAATACCAACTTCACAGACCCACTACCAACCCTTCATGTTTTCTGAAAAGTATGTAAGGCTACTATGTTGGCATAAAAATATGCAACTGTTCACCACAACAACTCACAAGTCTGATTAGTAAAAAGGTTCAATTTAAAGCAGTATTACAAATATACTTAAATACATACTCCTTTTATTCTGCTGATAAATTTCTGATGTTTACCAGTATCTCATAATCTTATTATATGCTGTATATAACAAGTTTAGTGTAACATTAAAATACTCTATGTAAGAAACTTACACAGCTTTCATGTTTTATTTTTTTTTTACTTTGTATGTTATGACTTATTCCACATCCTATTGTCACGACTGTATTTTGGATACATGGAATGTATCGTGGAGCAATGCATGTATGGTATTGTATTAAAATACAGGGGTCTACTGATCATGTAGAATCAAACATGTTAACCTATAATAATACGGTGTTCCGACAAAATTTCATCTCATTTCTGCGGTTAACTTAAAACACTACACCCACCGAATAGCATTACATTGCTTGGAACGCCTGTATAAAACAAATGCAGATCCACTGTCGTGAAATGTCAACCTTTCATGAAAACTGACAGGAAATCCCCTCATCATGCACTGTTTAATAACGAACACATTATAAAAACGCAACTGCCGTAGCCCAATGAACACACACCGCACATCTCATAAGTCACTACGACGAAGCAGCACACGCCTACTTTCCATAAATACCCAACTTTTCACTATTTTAGCCAAACGTACTGAACTTACCCTCTTTCCTGGTTTATTGCAAGCTCGAACATCAACCATATTATTCACGGTCCCCTTCCGTAAATTCAAAACATCTGTAGTTTCAACAGCTTGCTTTGAGACAATTTCTTCTGTCAAGCGAATCATATCCATAGCCCATTAGCCCCTTCCCATGCACTTGCGCGTCACGAACTGCATTGACTACACACATCATTGACTACATCATTACCAGACCCTACACGTACAGCACACTCTCGAAATGTCATCTACATTTTGCGTCCGAAAATGAATTTGTGCTTCCTGTGCACTCCACTACATGCAGCACTAGTTCAGCCGTCCACGCGCACGGATTACAGCCATAGTCGAGTTCACGGATTAAAGAACACCTACTGTGCGCGCACAATGTATATAGTAGGAACTTAAGTTCTCTTAAAGACAACCTGAAGATGGCGAGTAAAAGCCGAAACATGTATAGCCATTAAATACACCTTAATTGACATAGTTGTGTTAGACTACATACCCTTTCCAATTTTCACACACGCAACGGGGATGACACACTTCTAGACACATACTGGTTGATTGATAACATGTGTATATGACTGCAGGAGATGTTTACCTAGGTCTGTATGATCAAAGTGGTTAGTATCAGCATGGGTCCTATCCTCAGTGGTGACGGAGTGATGGATGTCTCCTAATTGTCGAAAACGCCCTACTGTGAAACGCGTTGCGACTAGCAAACCGCGCAGGTCACAACAGAGCGCCAGGATGAGTTGCATTGTCGAAACCCCGCTGAAAACACAGGTCTGTGTAAACTGAAGGCAATTTTACGAAGTTAGATTAAATTTACTAGGTGGCATGCTTGTTTTATATTTTGTTCCATTTATTTTCAATAATCCTTACCCGCTATTCTAAATTTCAAGGAGCCATAACTCCGTGACCGTCCAAACTTTTATGATTACGAAGACCTAGGAAGTCATCTCCTGCAGTAATGTCCGGAATTCATGAATAACCCTCTAGAGGCAGGGATTTAAAGTCGAACTGTAAGGCCTCGTTACACGTTCCGGTTTTCGACCGACCGGGAGCTGATTGGACAAGCGAGAACACAACTTGGAACTTTTTAACATCTCCGGTTCTAACTGGGCGGTCGAACGACCAAGAACGCTGTGACCAAGCAGCAGTGCATGCACAGTGATCTATAATGGATCGTAATTCAATGATTGCTCTGTTCTTGTTGTACCGTCGTCGTAAACGTATACGTAAAGGGCTGCATTGGGTTCATCCAATAATTCAAAAATGGGAAGAATTCGATGCCTTTTACACACTATTTGGTGAACTACAAGATGGGACAAACCTTTTTTTTTTTAATTATTTTCGAATGTCTCATCTTTCGACGAGACGGAAAAGACTGATTCTACGATTTTTAAACGATCTGCGTTATAGGCATCAATTCAGACAAATATGCTGGAATTACCCAGTGAGAGAACTCTTTAAGGTACAAAAGGTCCTAATGTACCATACTTCTTTGTAGGAGATGAGTGATTTGCGCTAAACAGAAATATACTTCGACATTTTGGTGGATCTAACCTGAGTATTAAAAAAAAAATTGTACAAATATGTATGGAATGCATGTGGAATGTGCTTTTGGAATTTTCAGCAATAAATGGAGAATTTTCCAGCGACCGCTTAATGTCAGTCCTGAATTTGCAGTCGTCATTGTTAAGGCCTGTGTTGTTCTGCACAATTTTGTTCGCGAGAGAGATGGTTATAAGTTTGAAGACTTTCACAGTGACTGGTCTTGAAGATGTACTTTATGGACAAACAGTACGTTGGGGGATAACAGCGAACAATGTAAGGAATAAAGTAGCTGACTATTTTCTAACAGAAGCTGGAGCTGCTTCCTGGCAGATGTCGAAAATATGAACAGTAGAGTGCATACGAGGGGTTTTCATTAATTTATCTACATGAGTAAGAAAGAAACAACTTATCACAAAAAAAATATTTTTTATTTTTCAATGTAGTCCCCTAATAACTCAATACACTTCGCCCACTTTTGTTGCAACGACTTTATCCCCCTGGAAAAAAAATCTTTTGACTGCTCTTCAAACCAGGTCG
>Ga0131853_10008569_pt1 | contig 18656 bp, 14 predicted proteins | sample TergutLab28metaG_FD_92764 | JGI IMG/M metagenome (GOLD analysis project Ga0131853, IMG submission 92764) | Labiotermes labralis P1 segment gut microbial communities from Petit-Saut dam, French Guiana - Lab288 P1 (version 2) (version 2) | ecosystem: Host-associated > Arthropoda: Insects >...
TAAAGTTACCGTTTTAAGAATCTTGATTCCAGTGTCTGGGAATCATGAAGGTTTCATATTATTACTTCTTAAGTCATATATCCACGCCGGTCCCAGTGGCCGCGCGGTCTAAGGCGTAGGTCTGCAGCCGCTTGCCTGCTGAGATCGTGGGTTCGAATCCCACCGGAGGCATGGATGTCTGCCTGTTGTGAGTGTTGTGTGTTGTCAGGTAAAGGTCTCTGCGACGAGCTGATCGCGCGTCCAGAGGAGGCCTACGGACTGTGGTGCGTCGTTGTGTGTGATCTTGAAACCTCAAGAATGGGGAGGCACTGGCCCACGTTGGGCCGCAGCGCCACAGGAAAAAAATAACTCATTTATCCACAGTATGTTGTTTCATATTGCAATTTTCTATTTTTTGAAATCACGGTACATGGGAGACATTTGTTTTATTTTTTGAAAATAAACGTGAAAGAGAAATGCGGACTTACGTTTTTTTTTTAAACATACGAAAATTTGTGAATCATTTACTGTATTTTGAAGTAATTTTAAACAAAACTCGTTGGTATCATTCATAGGTAGCCCTGACTGTGTTCATGTTGCGTTGATGTATAGAAGGTACATTTTGTCATCGAATATACGATTAATTTCAATTATATAAGACACTGGAATTTTGCGTTGACGTAATCCTTCCGATCGCACTATGGCCCTGGGGTCGACTCAGCCTCTAACAGAAACGAGTACCAGGAATATTTACTGGGGGGTAAAGGCGGTCGGTGCCTAGGTCTGACAACCTTACCACCTTCATCTGCCGATTGTTTTGAAATCTAGGAGCCTGAAACTCCTGGAACCCTCTGGGCCTATCCAGGCATGTAATGAGATTACTTTACCTTTTAACAGACACTCTCTAGAATTGAATTGCGATCCGTTTCTCTATCCTCGGATGTAAATATAGGCTGTTCATTTTATAGTGTCCCTGCGCGACAGCTATCACATGACCTATAACCCATTGAAAACCAGTAGTGCAGAGTTAGTTGTCTTTCTACAGGTACAATGTAAATTATTTAATGGAAGATTCGCGAAATACTCTGGATGAAGGCTTGCTCTGCGATAAAGTTTCCTTGCTCGCGGACACGATAAAGTAGTCGCTCTGTATATAGTACTGTATTATATGTCTATGATACCATATAAGCCCACGTTAAGGAAAACGTTTTCCCGTGCATCCCTTGAAGACGTATGTGGAGAACAGAGTTCCTGCTCCATATATTCTTAACCTCGCCGCTAGAGGAAGGTGAGTGGCCAGCTTCGCACCGTACGTCTAACCCCGACACCCATTGAATAAGAATTTGGGGTGGGCCCCTGAGTCGCTCTGGAAGAGAAATGTTGCTTGCCACTGCCAGAAATCGACCTAAATTTTCCCATTTATTTCGCATGTGATGTATTCTCTATATTTACTGGATATGACTGACAAAACGTACATATAAACATAAGACTTAGGTGGGTTTGCCTAACTATTGTTGTCGTGGAAAAACAATACTTGTTTAACATTATACATGTGTGTCTGTATCATTTCCTTAATCATCCGGCATGCAAAGCGCATGAGCCGTGTTATATTGTCATCTGTGGCCTGTCTGGCTGTACCAGATTTTTCTACATTGTCTCAAAAAAACCACACGATTTTCAAGGGGAAAATGTTACTGAACATAAAATGTGTGTTTTGATATTCTCTGAAACTCTTGTCTGAAATATTTCTCATTAATTGAGCGAGATTTGATTAAAAAAACTATATTGATCTTCATTGATCTTCATGTAAAGTAGCTGTTATTCTTGCAAGATTTTATTAAAAATTGATTTTTTGGACAGATTTTCGAAAAAATGTTCAAATATAAAATTTCATGAAAATCCATCTAGTGGGAGCCGAGTGGTTCCGTACGGACAGGCGGACATGACGAAGCTAATATCCGCTTTTCGCAGTTTGGCAAAAAGCGCATAAAAATTAGCAAAATCAAGTAAAATCATCAATTTTGACTTGGGGGTCTTCAGTGATACTGTAATGCAAAGTTATTTGGTATCTCAGCCGTCATTATAAACAACGTTATCATTGTTTAATTTTTGCCAAATAGCTCATATATGTCATTTATTTGAAATCCATTCCTGAATTTATAAATCCTACATCAACCAGACTAAAGATCCACATCGCACTAGGCCAAGCAACGTCTTTAAAATAGTTCACTCAATTTGTGTCGCTGATTATTGTCTCAGAAGGGTTGTGCCACTTTATAAGATGCTGCTCGAGGGTGTAGATGTAGAAGTGGGGGAAGAGAAGTGGGGGAGAAATGTGTCGTCATCTGTGACGTCATCTGATGGCGTAATAATTAAATTCCAGAAGCAGTGCATGCAGAAAGCGATACAGGGGAAGCTGAGCTGAAGTGGGCTACACGGTATGCTTAGAGAAAGGGTGGGAATCTCCATTCATAATTTTAACACGGATCGCAGCAAGCAAACGCAGGAGTACTGTACGTAGGAGAAACATTAAATTTGTCATAGAACAGGTTGGCGTACCGTTAGAACATTAGGCATGTGTTTGGGTGGTTTCAAGCTTGAATATCTTCCTCCGGGACTCTAGCTGTCTTCGCAACTGAGGTTTCGGTGGTTTCCTTCAGTGTTTCCGGCAAAATAACTTATTCAGGCCACAACAACATATATTTTTTCAAAATTATATACGCTGAGACAATAGAGTACAACCTCCTCACCGCCACCATCACTGATTAATTTATACAATCTACTGGGAAGACGCAATTTTAATAATTTTATCATTCTTGACAATTTTAATAATTTATAATCCATACTTTTGTTATGACTATAACCACAAATATTCTCAACCTTTTAAATTATTGCTATTGTATGCATTTATGTTATACAAAATAATTTTCAACTCATCGTCTAGCATATATATACATATATTATATATAATATGCAAGTTGAGATCTCAACGCAAATAATAAGTAATTAGAGTAGGTGTAACATATGTGTAAATCTTCCCTTTGTATCTTGCTACCTTTTATAAGTCAGCCGAAACATGTAGCTAACAAACTTAATCTTAACCTTTTGACGCCTAATGTCAACTATAGTGGTCGTACCGCACCGCTAACCTCTAAAGTTGCATTTTATATATTTATTCAACAAATATAGGTACTGGAAATTTTAAACATGATATATACCCTCTGTTTCTTTCTCTTCAAAATGCAGTTTGTTTCATAATTCTAACGTTTTTGTTTCCTGTATTATTCACATTTTATATACAGAATGTGCTAAAATTAAAAAAATAATTCCGGCGCCAAAAGGTTAATTCAATTAACGTTACACAGTATACGTCAGCACAATCGTTTTTATTCTTAAGCAAGGCTACATGTTTCGACTAAAAGCTAGTCATCTTCAGGCCCTTACAACATTTTCCTTACCAGATGCTTTGCCCACTTTGGGATCTAGTTTAACTAGATGTATTCCACAACTGTAAACACTATGGGATCCCAAAGTGGGCAAAACATCTGGTAACGGAAATGTTGTAAGAGCCTGAAGATGATTAACTTTTAGTCGAAACATGTAGCCTTGCTTAAGGATAAAAAAGATTGTGCTGACATATACTGTGTAACGTTAATTGAATTATTAAGCACATCGTGATGCCTTCATTCAGATTAATCTTAATTAATGTACGAAGATAATTGTGACTGACGATATCACACTTTACAGCACTGTGACTTTCTTCCATATCTAATCCAAAATATTATTTGCTGGATCGTCTTGCCATCGACGCTGTACAGTCTGACGTATTGACTGGGTCATTAATACACCACACAATATGATATTTTATCGATGACTGTCGAAGTTGTGCAGCATCGATATTTTTTTACAGTGAGATACATACTTCCTGTGTTTATTATATCTTCCTTCATTTTATTCTGGAAATTTAATTTGATACTGTAATATATATATTTTTTTCTTTTCCAGGTAAGTCTTTCGTGTTTTTTCACAACTGAATATCTCAGCCATTTCCAGCCATCTAACGCTGCTTGCTGTGGTGAGTGCCTATACAAAGATACTGTTTGATTTGTGTCTGGCTTCGCTGTTTCTGTAGATAAACAGCGAGAATAGTTTGATCATCTGTTGAAATCATTTCCATTGCTGTGGTCAGAAATTTATGAGTTTCCTCTTTATTTCTCGTAGGAGGGCTTCACTCATTCACTTGCTTGGTCTTTTCCGGGTGGACCAGGAAGGTAGATGAGCAGAATTTATTTAAGTTTATTTGGTATTAATTATCCTATTTTATTTTTTACATTCACGCACACTTATCGAAAAATAAAATGTGTTATATATGTATTATATATATATATAGGACATATATTTATGCTATAAAATATATTGGATATTATTTTGTTTATCTTTCATGTTATGGTAAACGGGTTTGTGTGGAATAAGCGTAAAGCTGAAAGTAGGCACGGTTTGTATTTTGGAGAAATTTTGGTGGAGTAGAATTGTTGTGTTTTTGGTGAACTTACTGCGGCTTGTAACGCTTTTCGATGTACCAGAAGACAAGATTGAACGTTTCTGGAGTACAAACGTGAAACATTCAGGGCTACATCGATAGTTCTCACAGTTGCGTAGCATTTCTGGTTAGGAAGTCTCAGCTGCTTGTGTTTATGGTACGGTAGGTGAACCAGAACTACTCCACATCGCATTGTGAATGAACTGCATTGTTTATAGTCCACTAGTATTGTTTGGTTAGCCCACGGTGTATTAATGTTTGTAGTAACGGGCCGTCTCGAGTTTGCTGTCTCCAACTTCATGTCATAGGCGCAGAGGGCTGAGGTGCAAAGAAACTGAAAACTTATGGTCAGGGTAATGTGATTTTGATAAAGAGAGATGAGAAGAAGAATAGATAGGAGTGTAGTTAGAGACATTATGTTTATTGTGATTGGAAGGAAAACTTGCTGCTTTGAATATTCATGTTTGCACCGTGCATCAATGATAACTAAACACTTTACTGTCCAACTAATGCACAATATGTAATATGTAGATACAATTAAAATTATAAAATTTTTAAAAGTGCTCCAACATGTTTCGGATCACAGAGGATCCATAATCAGGGAGCCAAGCACTGTACAAGGCTCCCTGATGATGGATGCTCTGTGATCCGAAACATGTTGGAGCACTTTTAAATATTTTATAATTTTTATTTGTATCTACATATTATGTATTGTGCATTAGTTGGATAGTGAAGTGTTTAATTGCTGCTTTGAAATTTCTCAGACACTGCCCGTTCGTCCTTCTGTTAAAGTTAGCCTAGATGCAAGGTACAGGTTTCGAAACTAAAGACGGTAGGGTGATAGAATGTGGGCTGAGTGTGAAGTAGAAGAAAGACTTAATTATTATACCAACTACTGCACATATATAAAACTTATAAAATTTACACATTAAACATTAAAAACGCTTCGACATGTTTCGGTCCTAGGACCATCATCAGGGAGCCGTATCGCCCTTGCTAAAGTCACTATAAAAAGTCACATTAATTTCGCTGTACCATTTGGGTATTGTGGCAGCATGCCGTGTTGTGTAATGTTATGTTGCGAAGAGTGCCCTGCAGGGCACTCTTCGTCCAATTAAATTACTCTTCGAGTAATTTAATTGGACTCAGTGGGCACAAGATGGTTCCTAATAACCGATGGCTGTGCACAAGGTAACGGACCTTTGGGTTCTCTAAAAATGGGAGTACCTGACGCACTGAGCGTCTTCACAAGCACTACAGTTACACCTCGTGAAACACTATGAAGCACTAATACCTTACTTTATAATTAGTACTTGAATATGTCCGTCATAATGTCGGGTGAACAAGCCACTGTTTGTAGTCAGATTGTCTTGAATGTGTTAGTGTATATCGTTGTGATATACTGAAGATGTCATGGCCGCGTAGTAAAACTATCTAATAGACGAAACGTAGAAAGTGAGATTTTAAAGAATGTGAGGCCTGGTTTTGGAGTCGTTAAACGCTAAATGGGGGTTACTGTGGTAAAATTCATTGAATATTTTCTGTCTTACGGGCCATAGTACCGTTACCACGTTCTGTACACCTACTGACTCAAAAGAACCTGTTTCCAGAGGCTGTAAATAGCAGATCTTACGTTCGATGAGCATAGTTAATGTTTTTTTGGACAGCAGTATTCATGAAGACGGGGGGGTTGTGAAACAGCGGGTATCTGTTTCTATTTTTATTACTTGACTTCTCGTAATTTTTTCATCGGTTCTTCGCCGCAGATTACCGGCACTTTTTGGGCTAACGATGCACCATACTTGTGTACCTGCTGTTATAGCATTTGGCAGAATGTGTGTGCAAACAACAACCTTTCCTACTAAAGTAGTTCAGAAGGCATATTGCAGTTGCGATGCCGCTTCAGGCAATGCACATAAAGATGGAAATAGCATCCAAGACCCATATGTGCAAGGTAAAAGTAGTATAGACCTTCTACCTCCACAGTAGCTGCGAGACCTCGAGACAGTAATAGCGGCATACACTCAGACGAGATATTCCGCTGTTTTTGGCGGAGTCACACATTTCGAAGGGTCCAGTGTCCAGTTATTCGAAAGATTTACAGGGCTGTGAAGGGTGTTAGTTCGCTTCTTTGCTCCGTGTACAGCAAATCGTTTTGTAGTGGCAATAAAGCACTGTCATGCACGTGACTAGTACAGTTCGGGACTCAGCTCTGCTACAAACTGAGCATTATCTAACTTATCGAACACTTCCTTTACACTTCCCCAGCTTCTGCGTTCGCGAAGCTGCGTCCTGGGCTGTACTGCCTGTACGTTAATTTTCTCCCGCTGAGGTATAGTGCAGTTCATGGTTTTTAGCAGGTGGACGAGTAACGGAGCTGGCGGATGGGCCTACTGGGTGTGGTGAAGTGGCGAGGGGTGGGTGCTTGTGTACTTGGAACGTAAGGGTTACAAGGCGAATTGTATTTATGGAGGTGAGTAGAAGTACTAGAGCAAACATGGCGCTGTCCCTGCAATAGTGCCTCGCTCCTAGCCTACCGTTTCAAAATTCCATCAGCCCAAAACCGTGCACTGCACTATACCTCCTTTCTCTTGTGTGCAGATTTGTCGTGACTCTTAGCATGAGGTGTAGAAGTGTCAAGCTACTTGTTGCTATATTTAATTAAGCACTAAGGCCCAGGAAGGCGCGTTCCGGAGCACATGTAATACGCCACGCGTTATGTAACTTAGTGACATGTTTTCAATAACCGATGTACCATCTGAGCAGGTATATAGCACCTGCTTATCTAGAATCCATTCGCCACCGTGACCTCTGTTCTGATCCTGTCAGGCCCATTTCCCGACTGCACATCCTCTTTCCCAAAGGCACATTTGTTATATATTTTTTACGACAGCTATGTCTGCAAAGCTGTATCTTCCCTTGTCGTTTTCTGACCAAAATTTTGTATAACTTTCTCACTTCTTTCGTGTGTCTCAAGTAGCACATTATTCTTTATTTAATAACCGAAGTGTCAGCGCCCGTTTAGGCTGTGGGGAACCTCATAATGAGCTGCATGATCTTTATTCTTCACCAACATTAGTCTGATCAAATTAAGAAGGAATGGGTGGGCTGGACATGCAACACGTATGTGTTAGATTAAAAATTCATACAAAATTTAATCCGGAAATGTGAAATTGTGGCTATTTGGGAGATGATTTGTATATAAGAAGCTAATCTGAAAATTAATATTAAGATATAAAGTGTGAAGATGTGGACTGGATTCAGCTGGCTCAAAAAAGGGTGTATTGTTGCGAACATATTCGTGAACCTTCTCATTTCATTAACATGGGGAAAGGGGGGGGGTGATGATTTTATGACCTGCTAATGCCTACTGGCCCATCCAGGACGATTACAGCAGCAAGGGGCACAGTACAGTTTATGACATTATAGCTTGTGGCATGTTATGAAATGTTATGTTATGGAATCAGTCATAAAATCTGCCTCACAATAAATTAGTCTCTACTGCCCCTCACACAAAGTTATATTATATTACATACAGGGTGATGCAATAGTGTTTCGCGCACATTATGACGTCATGTTGGGAACTTCTAAACATCGGTTTTCTCTTCGTCAGTTTTCCAAGCCTACGGGAAACAGTTGTCTAAGCTAATGGTAATTTGATTTTAGTAGGAATGACGACATTCATGTGGAGCAGTAGGTAAGGGGTGGGAGAATGGAGGGGGGGAGGAGGGAGGGGACAAAATGGATGACGTCAACGGAAGTACGTTTCAGTGAGGCTTAGGGTGGTGTCAGGGTGAGGGGTGGAAGATGTCAGAAATCGAGATGTCGCGACACGCATGCGCTGTTTTCAGGTCAGTAAGTGTCCGCGTATTGTGTGGTCTGCGCGTGATGTTTGTTGTGCCAACGGCATGATGGTGTAAGTCTGTGCTACTGCAATGGCAGTTGGCTGGAGAGCACAATGTGCAGTTGTAAGGGTATGTCGTTGGTGACCATGCAGGTTGAAAGCTGCTGTTGTGACCCATATTACACCTTTGTTTATGGGCCCCACTAGTGGACCCATCGCTTGCAATCATTCTACTTTTATTGTGTATGAAGGACTGATTTTAGTATGCATTCTGCATGTCCCGTCTATCCATCATTGTTTCAAACACCGTAATGGTGTGTAGCAAATACCAATTACGAAGTTGATCATTATGTGAGCTGCATTATGTTGCTTTCTCTTCGTTCTAAGTATTCTAAGCTCTTCGTTCCCGTTGCGCTTCAGTATAATCGTGGATGTATGTAAAAGGAAAACCTACTAAGTCCACCTCGAATGAAAAATTTTATTTTTGAATGATTAATTCCATATCCGCCAGCTTTTTTGACCTGAAAAATCCTCTAAATCCATTCACGAATTATTTGCGATGGTACAAAACACATGTTGATCAAACTTTTTTATGTATATTTTCTCAGAACTGTTTGTTAAGGGGTTTGCTGGTACCCCAATTATATGACAGCAGACCGAAGTGTGAGATACTCTCAACTGAATTGTGGCAAACAACCCTGGTTTCATCAGCCCTTAAATTCTTCGTTAATGTAATGATATATTACCGGAATTTTTAAATACTTGAATTTTTCCTGTGTTTTGAAAGAATTTATTGCCTTTGTGAAGATGACTTTATTCTGCGTTCTTTTCAGTAAATGAATCGTACTGGAACTTGTATTAAACTTGTGTATTGCCTTTGTTGTGGGCCCGGTATCTCAGTCGGTATAGCGACTGGGTACGGGCTGGACGGTCCGGGTTCGAATCCCGGTGGAGGCGAGATTTTCCGCACCTGTCCAGACCGGCCCTGGGGCCCATCCAGCCTCCTGTACAGTGGGTACCCTGTCATTCCCGGGGGTAAAGAGCGGCCGGGGCGTGACGCTGACCCCTCACCCCCTTCTAGTGCCGTGGTCAAGAAAGAGTAGATCTATACCTCTACTCCCCCTATGGGCCGTCTGGTCTGTACAGAGCCTCAGTGCCTGTACAAGACTGCACTTTAACTTTCACTTTACTGCCTCTGTTGGCTCTAAACTTGTTCCCTTGACAGGAATTAATCTCCATATGTAGAGGTACACTGACGGTTTTGTTAAACGGCACACTTCCATCGGCACTCTGTCCATTTTACCATGATTATCAACTGATTATGTTATATAACATGAAGGCTTTGGTTGGGGAATGAATATTACTTTGAAATGGTACAGATTTGCAAGGAACCAGTCGTGATCTAGATAGCGTATACAATTTTCTGATCAATATTTGGCCCAAGAAGACCCAGAATGAAGTAACTTATATTCTTAATAGTTTTCATACGCTCGAATTACCGCTCTGCAAATAAAGTTATTATATCTGACTGAAATAGTTACTTAAATACATTTATTTCACATGTCTTTATCTGTATTTGCTTCTGTAATAGCGTCTCCGGTCACCAAGAATTATGGGGTTGCGTTCATTATATATAGGCCTAATTGTTTGTTTGTTCGTTAAAATTAGTATCGGCAATTAGTGTCTTTTAGGACGTGACACTTTGTAGTTTGATAGTTTGGCTGCCAGTTTGTTTGAGGAACCTGTTACCTCCATCTTACTGGCTGCAGATGAAAGCGACAGATTTCTCCGAGACTTCGGCAGCTAGCTACCAAAGTGCACGGCGTCACATCCCACAAGACAACAGTCTTCATAATCATGAGAACCTGAAATCACATAAAATAAATATGACTGGAAATTCATGTCTGTCTGTCTGTTTCCTTTCTCACACAAATACAAAACACACACACACATTTGTATTCTAATTTAGTTTGTACCTTTACGTGTATGCTAACCCTGAGTTATGTTAGACTGCACAAGTGTGGTTTGCTGAGTGATAAACACAACGGGATGGCTTCCGTAAAAACATATCCTTGTTTTTGTTAAATTCTGATTAAATTCCTTTCCCCTGCACCCCCTCCTTCCGCGGAGACTTTATCGACTGGAGACTTAATCTTGATTTCGGAGAAGTTAGTTGATTTAATCTAGCACACCGGAATAGCTACCCAAATTGAATAAAAGTTCCACGAAATATCAGAACTTACCTACAGACGTCCGTTGTGTCTGATGAAACATCATTACTAATGGAATGTAATGGCGCACACGCTAATCATCAATATGAACATTTTACGTTAGAAACACTTTTTTTAAGTTTTGACAATGAGGATCAGCGACCAGAACGAGAACCATGTGTTGGTAGTTGCCAATAACCATGTGTTGGTAGTTGCCAATAACCATGTGTTGGTAGTTGCCAATAACCGCGCTGCTGAACCACGCCAACACGCTTCTGCTCCCTTATCGCGGTACGTACCTGCAGGCAGTCAGGCCTGCCTCTGACGATGGAGTACACGGAAGGCCCCTTGAGCAAATGCATAGAGTTCTTCTAGCTACTTGTTCTGCCGAAGTGTGCTTCGTGTTGGTGAATGTACGCTGCTTCCAAGCAGGAGATAATTTGGGTCTCAAAAGAATTAATACAGTAAAATTGTTTTATTTAACCTTTTGGCGCCTAATGTCAACTATAGTGGTCGTACCGCACCGCTAACCTCTAAAGTTGCATTTTATATATTTATTAAACAAATATAGGTACTGAATATTTTAAACACGGTATATACTCTCAGTTTTTTCTCTTCGAAATGCAGTTTGTTTCATAATTCTAACGTATTTGGTTCCTGCATTTTTCACATTTTATATACAGGGTGTGCTAAAATTAAAAAAATAATTCCGGCGCCAAAAGGTTAATTAGTATACACACATATAAAAGTTTCACATTGAAACACTTAAAATCGCTCCGACATGTTTCGATCCTAAGATCATCCTCACGGAGCTATACTTTCCTTGCTAAAATCACAATTAAAAATAGTCACTGATTAACTTCGTTGTACTAATAGGGTGCTGTGGCAGCATGTCGTATTGTGTGAGGTTATGTTGCTGGGAGTGCCCTACTGCGGGTGTGCGTCCTGTGCTTCGCTGCGTGATAATCGACGATATGCACGGTGCAACAATAAGGACAGTAAATTTGTTTGTTAAACTGACAAAAATCGAAGGTTTTGTTTGTTTCTTTCTGACTAAAAACGAAGTTCTGGATCTTCCCTGCTTCTGACTTCAGGTCCATTAAATAAATATAAACAAATATATATATATATATATGTGTGTGTGTGTGTGTACAGTATGTAAATAGCAGATAATTCATCCGGTAGTCCGAACAGAGTAATTTTCACACTTTAGCTGATAATGGAAGCAGATACAGAAGTGTGTTTTTTTTTATCTAAACGAAACAATACAAGATATTAAGTTCATGTGTTGTTTTAATATAGCTCTTGATCGCTTACCCACAAAATATTCGTTTTCACTAAATTTCTCTGCTTTGCCTTCGTCCTGCTGTACAGTAGTACTTCTTGGTCCTAATGTGCATCCAAGCGCAATTCGTTTTACCGCAGTTACTGTTTAAGTATCTTCTGAGCTTTGATCGCAATTTATAACATTTTGTGTATGGGAAATCATGGTCTAGACGATATAAGTTGCTAACTTGATGATTGTGTGACCGTGCTTCACTAGTACAATGATATCAGCAACCAACAAGATGCAGCAAAATTTGTATAAAACAAAACTTCTTTAAATTTGCTCTACATATTTCGGGCGACAGTTTCGCCAATCTTCAGGAGCACTTCGACTTTATATACAGCTTTTTGGAACACTGTTCCAAAAAGCTGTATATTGAGTCAAAGTGCTCCTGAATATGGGCGAAACTGTCGCCCGGAATATGTAGAGCAAGCTTAAAAGAATCAATAAAACAAATTTTGCTGCATCTTGTTGGTTACTGATGTCGTTATAATTTGCTAGGTTTTCGGAGCAAGCTCATTCTGACTTTTGTTATATATCTTGTTCTTTCACTTACAGAATTTGACTTTAAAATTTGTAAAACATTCTTATTGTATAATTTAAGTCTTTTTATAAATTTGGATTATTCTTTCGATTTAGCAGAGGCTATGTTACTGTAAGGTACACTAACGATACACTGCAAGGAGCACTGACGACTGACATTTCGAAATGTAAATTTGCTGTCGCGATGCCTGTGAATTCAGTAGGTTTGAGGTGTGGCTGAATTATTGTTTGTCAGATTTGCCCAGGTACTGAGAATGTGATAGCACAAGAGCACTGTCAGGTACCTCAGGAGCGTCACTCAACTATGTAATAGCACAAGAGCACTGTCAGGTACCTCAGGAGCGTCACTCAACTATGTGGTAGCACAAGAGCACAGTCAGGTACCTCAAGAGCGTCACTCAAATATGTGATAGCACAAGAGCACAGTCAGGTACCTCCAGAGCGTCACTCAACTATGTGATAGCACAAGAGCACAGTCAGGTACCTCAAGAGCGTCACTCAACTATGTGATAGCACAAGAGCACTCTCAGGTACCTCAGGAGCGTCACTTAACTATGTGGTGGCACAAGAACACTGTTAGGTACCTCAGGGGCGTCACTCAACTATGTGATAGCACAAGAGCACTGTCAGGCACCTCAGGAGCGTCACTCAACTATGTGATACCTCAAGAGCACAGTCAGGTACCTCAAGAGCGTCACTCAAATATGTGGTAGCACAAGATATCTCTCAGGTACCTCAGGAGCGTCACTCAACTATGTGATAGCACAAGAGCACTGTCAGGTACCTCAGGAGCATGTAGCAGGATGTTGTGACTTGGCTGTTAGTTCTTGAGGTACATAAGACGCTTTGAATATCTTGATTATTTTCGGAATATTTGTTTTCTGAAGACAGGCTGTAGCATGTGGTGTTAGTCGTAAGACATGTCTTATTTCCAAAGTCACGGCTTGTTCATTTAAAAGTCCATAAAACGCGTTTTAAATTTAATGCAGTTCGTTTTGTTTTCAGTTAATGTTTGTTACAGGAAAGTTACTCCGACTGGCACAGTCGATTGTCACCGCTGTGACGTCGTGACTAAACAAAATGTCAAATTGCAAGTCCGGCTGTCTGAATGTTATTAGTTGAATTTCGCCTTCGTTTAAATCTAGAAATATATCAAGTATTCAGACTGTTTGTTCGTTACCGTTCATCGCTCCAAACTGCATAACTATTCATATTGTGGTGTTGTTTGCAGTGTCCCCTGTTTAAATACAGGAGTCCTTGTGCGGTAGGACTCAGGCTGCATAAGTATTACACTAGGCGCAGCCTTCTATGTAAAAAATAGTGATTGCGTTTATTTGCACTTATTCCCTACTGAAAGCGTTCTTTTTTTCATGACTAAAGATTCGCGTAGAAGTAAGTCTTTACTGCTACGTTCCAGCATAGATAGAAGGGGGGGAAAAAAGGGACACGTATGAAAAGATTAATAATATGATTTATATGGTACGTGTGGAAGTAGCGAATGATGGCTTGGGATATATATTCCAAGAAATAACGTGGGTCCCTTCTCTTTATCATTTCTCTTATGATGCTTCTTTTTGCACTTTCCCTTTCCTTTCCACTTCTCTACCTCTTCTACTGGATTCTACATTTGGTGTAGGAATTTCCCCCCCCCCCGCCCCCCGTCCCAAGCCCGTCGTCCTTGTACCCCTAACTAATAAAATAATATGTTCGGTTGCCGGTCTGTAAAATTGTCAGCGTAGTCGTCTGCGTCGCGAAGTGAGGTGTGAGGGGGCAGGGGGAGGTGCGACGGTTTGAGGCCGAATGTTCGTGCCCGGCATCGTAAGAGAGAGACGACGCTGGTAGTCACTGCGTCGTTACAGCTTAACGAATATGCGTCGGCGGTGTATCGACGCTCTTGAAATTGTGTTTAGACTGACCCACCTCACTCACGAGAATGATGTGTTCATGTACTGAACGTGGTAAGAAATTTTCTGAAGAGAGACATTATGCCACCTGACAAAACTACAGGAACTTGCGTGAAACCCCAACATAAAGTTGAATCAGTCCCTGTACAGGCTCTGGGGGCTCCAGGAGGTTGTGGCTCCTAGATTCCATAACAATCGACACATAAATATGGTAAGGTCAGCCCTACACACCGGCCGCCTTTACCCCATAGGAAATATTTGCTCGTACTCATGTCTGTTAGAGGATGAGTCGAACCCAGGGCCGTAGTGCGGCCGTAAGCATTATGTCAATGAAAAATTCAAATGACACCATCGGGAATCGAACCCGCGACCTTCCGACTTGTGGGGCATGGTTCATATGATGCAGATGTTGCAATAATCTCTACATACACAAGCCCCGCATCATATGGACCACTTCTGCACTACAAACGAATTTTGTAACATCCACTTGTTTACACAAATTTTGTAACATCCACTTGTTTACACAAATTTTGTAACATCCACTTGTTTACACAAATTTAAACGTGTTTAATAATCCATTTAAGTTTTTATATGTGCTTTACTGATGTTCAGTAACTCCCTGAAGATGATCAAGATAGATCGAAACACATCGGATTTATCACATATTGTGTCTTAAAATGTAATGTTAACATTAGTGAAGTTGTTCGTACTGTTCGAATTGTTTATTAATGCACGGATGTGAATAACGTTGATCATTTTTTTAAATCTTAGCAATTAACGAACTTGATGCACAAAATCATGTTTTATAATAAGTTTATTATATGCCTCTACATGTTTCGAGCACTATGTGCTCATCATCAGGAGGTCAAAATTGTATTATGCAGCATCTGGTATCGTCACACACTGTAGGTGGCCGTCCGGTGCACAGGTTGAGCGAAGACTCTTCGCTCAACCTGTGCAGGCTTCAGCCTGCAACACGGACACCACTCAAACCCAGCCGCACCAAATCTCCAACACACAACGAACCGAGAACAAAACGACCGATGTGGTAATTCAACAGCACAGTCGCAAGCTGCTGATGATGGATATATTAATACCCGAAACATGTTGAGTACGTAAGAAGTGAAATAAAATAGCAAGTGACATCAAGTTGGTCTTTTATTCTTCAACTATTACAATGATGTACGGTCCAATAAACATAAGAATAATAGGATATTACGTTGAAATAGTCCACGACCGCCACTCGCTACCTCCCTGCATGCTTACAATTCTTGATCATTTTCTGTTCCATCGAACTCAATAAAACTTGAGCGATTGGCACGGAGTTCTAAAATTGCATACGGAAGGAGTGAGAACGTATCATTATAATGCAGAATTCTCTTCATGCAGTTGTTTTCGTTCAGACAAAATGTGTCGCCGCATGAAATTTAAAACGGCCATTTTGCCTGCAATGTCAGCTGTCACTCCATAAGACGTGTGTCAGTGACATACGTTTCTGTCATGCCCTGATCTCCTGAGCTGTCTTAGTTGCCTGAATGTTCAAACAGCTTGAAGGTTCCAAGATCCATGCTGCATGTACATGTCCTAAAAGCGCTCGCTCGGCTGCTTCTGTGCGTAGTCTTTATGCTCATACGTCACTGTGGTTAGTAATGTGTGTTTTAGCGTTGCAGTTGTTAGTACGATACGTATGTTGAATATAACTGCGGAAGGGTAATGCAGGGACAAAGTTTGGAGTCTAAATTAAAGAAATAATATAAATTAATAAAGGGAGCATGATATTAGGCTGTTCGGAAAAAAAATATTTTGACGTATGGCAGATGAAGTAGGCCAGCAAGTGGACGGTGTAAATACAGAATGCGGAGATACGCAACTTCTACTCAGAATTACACATGATTGCTGTAACCGTATGTTAAGAATTAGATTGGTGGGGTGTGTAGCACGTTTCGGAACGGTGTGAAATATATGTGTGGCTTTTTAGTCGGGAAATAAGAATAAAAAATTACTTTTTGCAGTATATTGTTATATGGCAAATAATATAGAATTTAACTTAAGGAATATCTTATTGGGGTTTGGAATCGTTTCAGCAGGCTGTCAGATAGAATCTAGTGGCTCACTGTACTAAGCAGAGAAACTTGAAGCTGACAACTTACTTCCGTGTACTTAGAGGTTAGGCCACCACGGAGTGGCACCCCACTAAATACGACGACAAATTTCGTTTTAATATGACGGTTGTAAAATTTGCGTTAACTGGGAGAAGGAATCTCATGATGATGGTGATGATGATGATGACGATGATGATGATGATGACGATAAATTTTCAATTGAGACAGCAGAGAGAAATGCTACGTCGTGTGCAGTACAATTTACAATATTCATTGACATCCAGAAACTGGTAATCGAGTTTTGGTTCTTTAATTTTAGCTGTATGAATATGTCCTATGTAGTCCCTTGTCCTTGAAGACGGTGAAATTGATATGTTTTTAGCATTAAATTGTGCTGCTTAGGATTCTTACAGATGAAACACAAAGAAAACAGTGCAAGGGGTGTTTTGGCATAGGCTTGCTGTAAATTACGTTGCCTTGAAGCCCCAATTTTCAGTTGGCCTCAGAACACTACGGACGAGTTGTGCAAGGCATTTTATGCAGTCTGGTGGTTATGAAAGTTACAGTTATGATTTAATACATAATCATAACGCTTTGTGAACTTAGGTGAATAAAAACCACAATTTAGTTGACTGTTTGTAATTAAATTAACACGTTTTATATTAGTTTGGTCAGTGAACAAATGGTGAAAAATTAAATTTTAGTGATGAGCTGATTAAATACACAGCTACTAGGGTAATTGAGGAAAATATCAACGTGTGGTATAATGTATCGATCTAATTTTTTATTTTACTTTGAACGTCCGTAAATCATATCAGACTACACGGCGTCACATCACAGATACCAGTTAATTTTTTACTTGCTACTAACATTGTTATGAAGTATTTCTACGTTTAATTGCCCATCTGTATATTTCTAAGAAACTGTAAGTTAGAATACTGAATTCTTAAAGTGCGTCCTGTTAGATTTGAAATACCGCGGTAAGTGCGACGATGTACTGTGCCGTGAAAGTTGGTTGGGCAGGATACTGCGAAAAATTTGTGTATTTATACCAGAATATACGACATCACAGAGGACAGATCGTTTGTCGATATGTTTGTTATTGAAGAGCAGAAATGCATACAGGAATTTGATGAGGAAACCTAAACGAGATAGACCAGTGGGAAAATACGAGGAGTAGGCAGAGAGGGGGAGATAATATTAAAACTGATACTCAGCACTTGTATGTGAGGGCGAGGACTGGATTCGTCCGAGTGCAGGGTCAGGTGTTGGGCTGTTGTGAGTACGTTAATGAACATCCGGTTTTCATGAAATGTCGGAAATTTTTTGAATACCTGAGTCGCTGTTAGAGTTCAAGGAGGACTCTGCTACCTGCGGTTTGTTATTTTTTGGTTTGGCCACCCCTGTGAAAGTTATCTTGAAGTGATGTGACTGAACGTCTTGAATTCAGGACAGTCGCTTGTCCTTAGCCGCTTTACGCATTTATTGGAATTATAAATGACATAACATGAACGCGCAAGATACGATATTGGATGAGATGACCCGAAAACAACTCATTTGGTGTGGTCATGTCGAGAGAATGGACCGAGCGTGATTACCAAAAATTATGATTAACAGGAAACCTGAAGGAAGAAAAAAACGAGGCCGTTCCCAAAGAACCTGGAAAGGTGGGATATATGGGATATATACAGCGATGGGCGAGAGAGATGTGAGAATGGGCGAATGGAACAATCGAAAACGTCGGAAGGCGTCGCCAGACGTTTGAAAACAGTGCAATATATATATATATATATATATATATATATATATATATATATATGTGTGTGTGTGTGTGTGTGTGTGTGTGTGTGTGTGTGACATAACTGGAATTGTCATATTAAAGTATCCGCCTCCACGAACCCATGGATAAAAACCACCTAGGACAATGTACCGCATTAACTAATAAGACGGAATGTGAGCGGTACTGGGAGGCTAGGACAAAAATTATGGAAAATTGACTTTGTTATTTTATTATCACTGTTTTTTTTGTGACTACCCCTTAGCATTAGGACTTTATATTTACCCTGAATGTTTCCTTTTTTAATTTTTTTTTCGTTTTTTTGAAGTGTAATATATTTATTTCTTTTTTTAGGTGTTACTTTTATTGGTCGCATAGGGCAATGATAAACAGTCAGTGTACCTGCCATTAGTAAAATAAAATAAAAGTA
>Ga0131853_10008570_pt1 | contig 18655 bp, 21 predicted proteins | sample TergutLab28metaG_FD_92764 | JGI IMG/M metagenome (GOLD analysis project Ga0131853, IMG submission 92764) | Labiotermes labralis P1 segment gut microbial communities from Petit-Saut dam, French Guiana - Lab288 P1 (version 2) (version 2) | ecosystem: Host-associated > Arthropoda: Insects >...
AGAGCAGGGGCGGCTACTTCTTTTTGCGAGTTATGACATCAATAATGAAAACAACCAAGGATATGAGCGCAACAACAAAAGTCATTGACGCAAATACGACCAAAAGTATCTCCACCATAGGGCATCACCACCTTCCGATGGGTCAGCCGTGGCATATACCGCCCTGCATCTACAGCTAGTCCAATTATATCGCACCATCACCCCGTAGACAAGCGCGAATTTCCAAGGCGCAGGAGTTACCAACGAGCAAAAGCCACGATATGACAAGGAGACACTACCGATACATTTTTGCAATGTTATCAAAGTGATAACATTGCTCTGAGCAATAAGGGGACGGAGCAACAATGTGACGGTTCTCTTGACACTCCAAGGAATTACCAACGTGGAGCTGTTCCCGGAATTTTGCTGATGCCCATTTTGACCATCAGCAAAGCTTCTGGTGTCAACGGGACGATTGTGGTTTGTGGTCAAAATGACTACCAACCTCCCAGAACCACGCCCAAGCACCACCAACACCGCGCAATACCAGCCTTCCGGCGCGTGACTTCCCGGCCAGCACCGCCACACCCTGCGAAGCCTCTGGCGGCTAGTTCCCGCTGTTGTAATCCCCAGCGGATGCCGGTATGCCCGGCGTTCCCATAGGGGTGCGCACCGGCCTTGCACGGAAGCGCGGCATGGCTGGGGGTTCTGGCGGGGCAGTGCCGCGCACCAAAGAGTAACAAGGGTACGCGTACGCTGACACTTTTGCAGGTATTCATTTTGACTACAAACCTCCAAGAGCCACGCCCAAGCGCAACCAATGCCGCACAATATCAGCTTTCCGGCGCATAACCTCCCAGCCAGCACCGCCCCTTCCCCCGTAAAATCTCGCCGCTGGTTCCCGCTGTTTTAATCCCCAGCGGATAGATGCCTTGCTATTTTGCATTTTATTAGACTTCTCCTGAAACGGTCAGAAACGCGCGAAAATGTTACGGTTGTCACCGCAAGAGGTGACGCAGGGAGCATTTTCGCGCGCATGAATTGGTTTCAGGAGAAGTCTCTAAATATTCACAAACCGTACACACTTTATTCAACAATGTGGGCTATAATTCTTATCATAGCGTAAAATTTGAAGCGCAAATAGAGAGGAACATAACAAATGAGAGTAAAATTTTTGCTGTGCGGGCTTTTGGTATCATTGCTTGCATTTACAGGATGTACAACCAATACAAATGATAATCAAGAATATCCCGCGCAATATCCCGTGCAATATGCCGAATCAGACCCCGCGCGCCCATCCCCTGCGCCCCCTCCTTCAAGTGAAACAGATGCTTTAGATGGCGAATTTTCTTTTAGTGAAGGGCTTGACGAAAATGGATTTTGGCTGGGTATAAACGTGCTTGATCATGTGGAAATATTCAATTATCGGGCACTTCCTATTCCGGCAGAGGTTCATAATGTGCCAGAGCATGATGTGCAAGAGATGGTAGATGATATATTGCACAATCATGCAGTGCCGGAACAAATTATGGATCGTCCTGTGCAGTTTGGGGATACCATAAACATAGACTTCGTGGGTAGTATAGACGGCGAAGAATTTGATGGCGGCAACACATTTGGCATGGGGACATATGTAACAATTGGTGTTACTAACTTTATTGATGACTTTTTGGATCAGTTAGTTGGACATTTGCCGGGCACGGTTGTAAATGTAGAAGTAACTTTCCCAGAAGACTATTTTGAAGAGTCTTTGGCGGGACTGGACGCCTTGTTTGTTACGCCAATTAATTATATCGCCGGTGGCGACGTGCTGCCAGAGCTAACAAACGATTTTGTATTTGCAAATTTTATGTTCCTGAATATATCTACCGTGGACGAGTTGATTAATGAAATAGAAATTGTGCTGCGTGGCAGTGCCGTTCGGCAATATGTATTTGAATATTTGTCAACGCAGATTACCGTCACATATGTACCAGAAAAATTAATTAGGCATTATGAGCAATTGCTGCTTAACGAATATACAAATGAAGCAATGCAATTTGGCATGGATGTTGATGATTTGCTGGGTATGTTCGGATTCGAGAGCCGTGAAGACTTTTTAGAAGCAAACCGCGAGCGAGTTGAAACCGACGCAAAATTTTCGCTGGTATTGCAGGCCGTGGCAGAAGATGCCGGCATTATAGCAACTATGGAAGACGTTATACAGTTCTTTTGGGATAACTTTAATACCGACGATTATTCTGACGCTGCAGCAATGTATGGCCTTCCATGGATAAAGCAGTTTATCCGCAACCAAATGGTTATGGACTTTATTTATGAACAGGTTGTACTATCATAGTTTGATTTTTTGGAGGTGGCAAAATGGTACGTAAATTTTTTACGGTGCTTTTATTTGTTGTTTTAGGTTGCGCCACATTGGGTGCAGGCGTTGGTGTAGGGTATGCCATGACGCAGCGCACTGTCCCTGCACCGATAATTGCACAGCCTTCCTTGCCAGATGTGACTACCGTGCGTGTTAACCCAATTGCAGTTCCAATCAACCCGCAAGAGTTAAGTATTGCAGATGTTGTGCCCATGGTTAAGGATGCGGTTGTCAGCATTAGTGTAATTGCCGGGCAAACGCGCCCGTTTGGCGGCTCTGCCCCTGGCTCTGGCTCTGGTTTTATATTTCATCAGGACGACGACTTTGTTTTTATAGCTACGAACAGTCACGTGGTAGAAAATGCAACCAGAATTCTGGTTTCTTTGGACGATACGGAAGAAGTTCCTGCCCATGTTGTTGGGGCAGATCCTGACTCAGACATAGCTGTGCTTGCCGTAGAACGTTCATATTTGTACGAAAAAGGTGTCCCGTACACAGTTGCATCTTTTGGCGACTCATCCGCAATGCGCATGGGCGATACGGTTATAGCAATTGGTAATGCAATGGGCGGCGGCCAAGTTGTGACAAAAGGCATTGTAAGTGCAATGGATCTTACTATTGAAGTGTCTGATCCAAACCGTCGCGGAAGGCTTACTCTTGAGGTAATGCAAACCGATGCCGCAGTTAACCGCGGCAACAGCGGCGGGCCGTTGTTCAACCAGCGTGGCGAGGTTATTGGTATTGTTACAGCAAAGCAAATGGGCCCGGACATAGAGGGTATGGGATATGCCATCCCTAGCGATATAGCCGTGGATATTTTGATGAGTTTAAAAGAAACAGGCTCGGTACGCAGGCCGTGGATTGGTATCGGGCATGACGAATTTTCGGAATTTATGCGCAGCTTGTTTAACATGCCGTATTCAGGTGTTCTTGTTCTGGAAGTGTTCCACGATAGCCCTGCCGAAGCAGCAGGGATTATGGTAAATGACTTATTGATATATTTCAATGATACGCGCCTGTATGGCTGGCCAGAATTTTTTGCAATATTGGCCGAAGCCCGCCCCGGCGATGATGTAACGCTAACAGTGTTTCGCGATGGCGAATATGTAGTGTTAAATTTGGTACTTGGTTCGATACGGTAATAGACTTCTCCTGAAACCAATTCATGCGCGCGAAAATGCTCCCTGATTCCGTAACATTTTCGCGCGCTTCTGACAGTTTCAGGAGAAGTCTAATGTATGTAAAGGGATGACCACATATGAGAAAAGCGATAATCGCGATGCTTTGCATTGCTGCGGTTACGGTAATTTTTTTTCTGACATGGCGGGGTGAAACGGAAGTTGTCCCCGCCATAGCCACGCCAGAGCAAGACCCTGCAAACATAGGCGAGGGGGACATACTGCTAACTACGGAATATCTTAGTTTGCTGCAAGACACAGGGTATTTAAAACTTGTAAACCGCGACTTGTACATGACAAGCCCGACAGACCCGTCTAAAATTGTAAATGTATGGCCTGGTATTGACGTAAGCGTAAATAATATTACTATTCATCAAACCGCGCGTGCTGCTATATACTCTCTTTTGGGACAAGCGCGGTACATAGATGGCTTAGGCTCGTTTTTTGTAACCAGCGGATACAGAAGTTTTAATCGCCAGCGTGAACTGTATGAAAGCGCGGTAGACCGTGCATATATATTACCGCCCGGCCACAGCGAACATCAACTTGGCCTTGCGGCAGACATTCTTGTTGCGGGTATTCCCATGGCTTCTGCCCAAATGAGCGGCACAGCAGAGGCCATTTGGCTTGCGGAAAATGCTTGGCAGCATGGCCTTATACTGCGCTACCCATACTGGGCAACAGAAATAACCGGTGTTGCGTACGAGCCCTGGCATTTTCGTTATGTTGGGCTAGTTCATGCATGGTATATGCATACTCACAATATGGTGTTAGAGCAGTATCTTGAATATTTGGAACGGCACGGCGGGTTTACCACCGTTCTTGACGGCGTGACATATCATGTATTGTATCAGCGTCCTATAGACGGCAGAATATATGTGCCATATGGCCTGGAGTTTATTATATCTACAAGCAACCGGGGCGGGTATGTAATTACGGCTACACTGCCGTAGCCAATTCAAATGTAGGCAATACAACCGCCAGCATTACAATCGCAAGCAAGATGCCCATTGTCAATGTGATAATGGGTTCTATTAATTTGTTTATGCGGTTTAGATTATACTTGTAATCTATAACAAAATAGCTATGGCATTTTTCCATTGCCTGGGGTAGGTCGCCGGTTCTTTCGCCAACATGGGCCAAGTCGTGCAGTAATGGGTCAATGTATGATATTGCTTTTAGTGTATCGGCAAATTCCATTCCTTCTGCCAAATTTGCGGACAATTTTTGCAAATCTTGTTTTACATATATATTTTCAATAATATTTGCACATAGCAAAACCGCTTCGGATAAATTTATTCCCGAGGTCAGCAGTATGGATAGTGCCTGAGACAAATTTAAATTAATTGCCTGCCGTGTAAGCGGTATTTTTAATTGGAAAAACGATATTATCGTCCTACCATATTTGCTTGACACAAGAGACGCAACAATTGCGATTATTGCTACCAAAACAACACTAAGCAGCAGTATGTTGTTAACCATAAATGTAGAAGCAGACATTAATATTTGCGTAATGAATGGCAGCGTTACATTAGAGGCTTCAAAAATTTGCGCATAGCCCGGCAATACCGTCAGCATAGAAAACAAAATTACTGCAATCATCATCAAAAACACTGTTGCCGGATACAGCAAAGCAGACAGCATCTCTTTTTTAGCCTGTGTCTGTTCTTCGTAATAATCTGCAAGTTTTTCGCATACTTTTGCAAGTTGAGCGGTTTTTTCGCCAATTGCAATATAGCCAAGCATAAACTCTGGGAAGTCAGCTATGGCTTCTAATGCATCACAAAAGCTATCGCCTTTCATAATACGCATATGTATTTGCGGAAGAACTGCCCCAAGCCCCGGCCCCAAAGATTGCCCCTGCAAAATTGGGAGTGCCACCCTAAGCGACAGCCCGGACCCAAGTAAATAAGACATTTTTCTGCAGAATAATGCCAGTTCATTAGCAGGGATTTTCTTTTTGTGGCCAGGGAATAATATATCAGATATGTTTGTTTGCCAAATAGAGTTTTGTGCAGGCTCGGATTGTTTTTTTGTAGGGAAGATTGGCATGGCTTGTCGTCCTTTCGGTTTATATGTAAAAAAATTATATCATTTATTTTATCTTGGCGAAATGGTATAATGAAAAACACAAGCCTGACTGAAAGGAATGGAATCAAACTATGAAGAGAATAATTGCGATAGCAAACCAAAAAGGTGGTGTCGGTAAAACTACCACCAATGTAAACCTTGCAGCATGTTTGGCCCAGGCCGGTAAACGCGTGCTTGTTGCAGATATGGATCCACAAGGCAACACCACCAGCGGCTTTGGAGTAGATAAACATAAAATAGAAGCTTCAATTTATTCTCTATTATCCGGCGAAGCTTATCTGGAGCAAGTTGTCTTGGATGTGGGCATTGAAGGGTTGCAGCTTTTGCCTGCAAATATAGAACTTAGCGGTGCGGAAATTGAACTTATAGACCAGCCCGAGCGGGAATATAAATTGCGCGACATTTTTAGCCACGCAAAATATTTGTACGATTTTATACTTATTGACTGCCCACCGTCGCTTAACATGCTTACAATAAACGCCCTATGTGCGGCAGACTCTATTCTTGTACCCCTTCAGTGCGAGTATTACGCATTGGAAGGTATGACACAGTTAATGCATACAATTAATCTGGTCCAGCGCAGATTAAACCCGCATCTTACAATTGAAGGCATTGTCTTTACTATGTACGATTCCCGCACAAATTTGAGTGCCCAAGTAGTTGAAGAAGTTAGAAACAATATGACTGCCCATATATTTGACAGCGTTATCCCGCGCAATGTACGTTTAAGCGAGGCACCAAGTCATGGTTTGCCAATTTCGCTTTATGCGCCCAATTCCAAAGGTGCAGATGCATATACGAAACTTGCAGCGGAAGTCATTAAAAAACAAGTATTTAAATAGAGGAGCATTTTCATGAAAAAAGGATTAGGCCGTGGGTTAAATGCCCTCTTGGATGGTGTAAACTCTGCCGGGGAAGCCCGTATTCGAAAAGAAAATACCCCGGAAGCTACAAAAGAAACAGGTCAACTGGATGAATCAGGCAGTGTAGTTATGGTGGATATCCGCAAGGTAGAGCCAAACCCCACGCAGCCACGTAAATTTTTTGACGAAAGCGCGCTTGCCGAGCTTGCCGATTCTATGAAAGCACTTGGGATAATTCAGCCTTTGGTGGTTAATAAGGAAAAAGACGGCCGTTATACAATTATCGCGGGCGAAAGACGCTACCGTGCGGCACGTTTGGCGCAAATTACGGAAGTGCCCGTTGTTGTCAAAGAATATACGGAAATGGAAATGCTTCAAGCTGCCATTATCGAGAACATCCAACGGCAGGATTTGACTTCCATTGAAGAGGCTGTAAGCTACAAGCGCCTGATGACAGAATTTTTCTTTTCTGCAGACGATATTGCCTTAAAGCTTGGCAGAAACAAGCATGCAATAATTAGTGCATTGCATTTGTTGGAACTTGCCCCACCCGTGCAGCAGCTTGCGGCAGAAAGCAAAATTACGGCCAGCCATGCAAAAGCATTGCTTAGTGTTGAAGACCCCGAATTGCAAGCCTACTGTGCAGAAAAAATTGTACTGGAGGGGCTTAGCGTCCGTGCCGCAGAAACTATGATTGCACAAGAACTGAAATTAACCGAAAAAGCCCTGGATAAAGCAAAAAAAGATGCGGCAAATGACAAAGCATCCGCCGCCGCTATGGAAAGTATAAATAATGCATATCGCAAAGCTGAAACGGAATTAAAGCGTGTTTTGGGCTCACAAGTACACATCCGTCCCGGCAAAAAAGTCAGCAAAATAGAAATCGAATATTATTCCTTGCAGGATTTAGAACGTATTATGGAAATATTTAAGGCTACACATTAAACCTAATCAGCATAACGTCCCCATCCTGCACAATGTATTCTTTGCCTTCTACGCGCACAAGGCCTTCCGCTTTTGCGGCATTGTAATTGCCGCTTGCCATAAGGTCTGTATAAGCCACAACTTCTGCACGAATAAAGCCTCGTTCCAGGTCGCTATGGATTTTCCCTGCCGCTTGCGGGGCTTTTGTGTTTCGGCGTATTGTCCATGCGCGTACTTCTTTTTCCCCGGCGGTTAAAAAGCTGATAAGGCCCAGCATTTCGTATCCCGCGTTAATCAGCCGGTTAAGGCCGGATTCTTTAAGACCCAGGTCTTCTAAAAACATTTCTTTTTCTTCGGGGTCAAGCATAGCAATTTCCGCTTCCATTTTAGCACAGGAGACATAAAAGCCAGCGTTTTGGGATTTTGCGTATTCTACAAGGGCTGCAAGCGGTGTGCCTGGTATTGGGTTATCTGCATTTGCCAAATCGTCTTCAGATACATTGGCGGCATAAAGTACGGGTTTTTGCGTAATTAATGTAAAACTTTCCACCAGCTTTAAATCTTCCGGGTCGTTCCAGATTAGGGTACGGGCGGCTTTGCCTTCTTCCAAAGTGTCTTTAATAAGGGCGAGGATATCTGCCTCACGTTGGTATGCTTTATCGGTGCGGGCGGTTTTTTGTACTTTTGTCAGCCTGCGGTCTATCATTTCCAGGTCAGAAAAAATTAGCTCCAAATCTACGGTTTCTATGTCACGAACTGGGGCTACTGTGTCATATACATGAATTACGTTTTCATCTTCGAAGCAGCGCACGACATGAACAAGCGCGTCCGTTTCCCGGATAAATGACAAAAACTTGTTGCCAATGCCCTCGCCGCGGCTGGCACCTTTCGCAAGGCCTGCAATGTCTACCATTTCTACTGTTGCCGGTATAACCGACTTGGACTTGTACATTTCGTTAAGCCTGTCCAGCCTTTCGTCCGGCACAAGCGCGCGTCCTATGTTGGATGTTGTGGTTGTAAACGGGTAATTAGATGTTTCCGCAGTTGTTTGCATAATTGCGTTATATAGGGTGGTTTTCCCCGAGTTTGGTAAGCCTACTATGCCTAATTTCAATTTAACAATCTCCTTTTATTATAATGGGGCTCTGCCCCCAACTTTCCGTATAGACAAATATGTTTCATATCGGCTATAGTATAGTATAATTTGTGTACAGAGCGCAACATAATAAAATTAAATCATGCTATTTGGAGGTGTAATATGCCGGATATATCTAAGGCAGACGTAATAATAATAGGTGCAGGCCCGGCAGGTGTTACCGCGTCTATGTATACGTCACGCGCGGGGTTTAAAACAATCATCCTTTACAAAGATTTTGGCGTGTTAGAAAAAGCTGCTCACGTAGATAATTTTTATGGTCATTTAAATATTAGTGGCAAGCAATTGATAAAGAACGGTATTAAGCAGGCCAGAGCGTTTGGCACAGTGGTAGCCAGTTTAGAGGTGCTGGATATCCGCTGCAACGACGACGATACAATAACAGTAAAGACAATAGGCGCGACACATACCGCCCGTGCAGTTTTAATAGCCAGCGGTGCTAACCGCGCAACTCCCCGCATAAAAGGGCTGGCTGCATTGCAGGGCAGGGGAATTAGCTATTGCGCTATTTGTGACGGTTTTTTCCACAAAGGTAAAGATGTCGCAGTTGTTGGCAATGGTGCATATGCATTGCACGAATCTATGGACTTGCTGCCAATCGCAAAATCCGTTACAATTTTGACAAACGGGAAAGAAAAACCCCGACTAGAATTTCCTGAAAATGTTATTATAAGAACAGAAAAAATACGAGAAATTTGTAGCCAAAGTGGTATAATGGGTAATGTGCTTAGTGGCGTAATGCTGGATGGCGGCGAAATTTTGCCATTGTCAGGCCTGTTTATTGCGCTGGGCGTGGCAGGCGGCACAGAGCTTGCCAAAAAACTTGGTGCAATAGTAGAAAACAACGCGATATCTGTAAATGGTAATATGCGTACTACCGTGACAAATATTTGGGCGGCAGGGGATTGCACTGGCGGGCTGAAACAAATTGCCAAAGCTGTGCACGAAGGCGCAGAAGCAGGTACGGATATAGTAAAGAATTTAAAGGGGCGAATTTTGTAATGAAGCAATTTAACGCAGCAGTTGTGGGGCTTGGCGCCGTTTCTCCAATGCATATCAAGTCCCTGCAGGCAATAGGAATACCCGTCACGGCAGTGTGTGATAAGGATTTGGAAAAAGCCGATGCCATAGCGGCAGAACTGGGCGCGAAGCCCTATACCAACCATAACGAAATGTTGGCTGTGGGTGGCTTTGACGTTTTGCATATTTGCTTGCCGCATTTTTTGCACGCGCCTGTAGCAATTGAAGCCATGGCTGCTGGCTATCATGTTCTTACAGAAAAGCCAATGGCCACAACTATTGCCGATGCGCAAAACATGATTGCCACTGCAAAAGCAAACGACGTTACACTGGGCGTTATTTTCCAAAACCGCTACAGCCCCGGCGCAACGCTAATAAAAGAGACTTTACAAAGCGGCCAGCTTGGCAAGCCAATTAGCGGCTGGATACGCGTCAACTGGCACCGCAGCGACGCCTATTATGCCAATAGCGACTGGCGTGGCAAATGGGCGACAGAAGGCGGCGGCGTGCTTATTAACCAAACAATACACAGTTTTGACATGATGACGCATTTCTTGGGCAACCCAACCTATGTAGATGCGTCCATTGCCAACCGCGCCCACCCCGCAATAGAAGTAGAGGACATAGCCGAAGGTGTAATTACATACGGCCAAGTTCCCGTATCCTTTTTTGTAAACACCTTTCACCCCTACGACGCCCCCGCCAGTGTAGAAGTTATCTGCGAAAACGGAAAGGCCTCGCTTATTGGTGAAGATGCCGAGGTAGTATTCAACGACGGCAGAAAGCTAACTGCCGGCAGGGACGAAGCCGCCATGCAAAAATTTGGGATAAAGGTTTACTGGGGCGTGTCCCATGTTAAGCAAATCCAATCCTTCTACACCTCTCTTGCAAGCTACACCGCCCCCAAAATAGATGGCGAACAAGGCCTACGCACCCAAATGCTTATAAACGGCATTTATGAATCTGCCAAGCTGGGAACAAAAATAAAGATATAAACTTGAACCATACGCGCTTTTGCTTTATAATAACCAAGCGATTGCGCAAATGCGTTTGTAGCTCAGGGGATAGAGCAACCGCCTCCTAAGCGGTAGGTCGCAGGTTCGATTCCTGCCAAGCGCATGTGAAAAGCCCTGTAATCATCATGGTTGCGGGGCTTTGTTATTTCTTGGAAGTGGTAGGTTGAGACGATTTGGCGCACATTTAGCGCACAAGCCCTAAAAAATCTCTATTTTAGCGCATGGCTACATACCTACCCCCACCCCCCAAAACTGACCGCCGCGCCGCCGCGCAATGTGAGACTTCCATTTTTCATACGCGGGTGCGGGTTATGGGGCTTCAAAAAAACACCCATGCGCGGGCGCATGGGCGATAGGCAAGTTCTGACAGAATTTGTTATGACGTTGCCGATTTTAAAAATGGTACGACAACAGGCATTTTCTTTTTGGGTGCTGCTGGTATGCGTAGGATAGAATCCGCTATTGATTCAGCAGCTTGTTCATCAGCCTGTTTTATGATGTGGCTGTAAATGTCCGTTGTGGTGCTTACTTTGGCATGACCCAACCGCTTAGAAATTGCTATACCATCTACACCATTGAAATATAACAGACTTGCCATAGTGTGCCTAAACTTATGCGGATTTATAGGCGGTAGGTTGTGACGGTTTGAAAATTTGCGTAGCCATGTATTGATACTGTCCGGGTGGGCTGGTTCGCCATTATCTTGTACGAATAAAAAGCCTGTGTCTTGCCAACGGTCGCCGTTTGCTGTTCGTAGTTCGTTGTACCATTGGCTGTATTCGTAAAGTAAATCCATTGTTTCAGATGGTAGCTTTATAAAACGTGTTGTACTGGTCTTGGTCGTACTTACATACAATCCCTTTTTAGGAGAATATAACAGTGCTTGGTCAATTTTTATTTGGTTGTTGTGCCAGTCGATTTTGTCAAACATCAGCCCGGCTATTTCTCCACGCCTACAGCCAGATACCAATAGCAAGTGAATTATTACTTTCCATTTTAAGGGTTCAAACTCTAAAGCGTCACGTATTGCCATTACTTCGTCTGGTTGGAATGTGGTAGCTTCTGTTTGTGATAGTTTTGGTGGGGTAGCACGTGTAGCGGCATTGTAAGGTACAATCAACTCTTTTTCAGCTTGCTTTAGGATGTTACGAATTAGTTTGTGATGGTCTAACTGTGTTTTTGTGCTTAGTGGCTCGTCGTTGGTTTCTACACTAAAAAGGTGTTTTATATTTTCGTCAAGCACGGTACAAACTGCTTCCGCATTTGATAGGTTCACACGTTTACCCATTGTAATTGCTGAAACGGTAGACGCAGATATATTTGCTTCCTCTGCCAATTTAGCCCTTGAATATCCCTTTTCCTTTAGGATTGGGGCTATTTCCATTTTAGGTGTTGCCCTGCAACCATTTTTTCGTATGCCAGATTCACCAAGATTTGCGTATAGGTCGTTTAGATGTTTTGGACGAATATCTGTTAAACGCAGGTGTCCTATACCTTCATTTATACGTGCAAGCAACTCACGATAATATTCTAAGGTGCGAAATTTAGTGTCGGTGCGTTCTTTCAGACCCAGTACATATTCAGCATAGGCGGCGAAAGTTTGACGATTGTCAACGGCGAAACCCTCTAATATTTTGCGCTCAAAGTCTACGGCGGCGGCATTGAGGGCTTTTTTTATTTGTAGCTGTGTCATTTTGGGTTCGGGTGTCCATGTTTGGTAGTGGCGTATTTGCTTGCCGTTCAAGTCACGTCCATGTGTAACAGTGATTTTGTAGCTTGTGCCTGTTTTGCCTTTAATTTCTCGTATGTTTGCCATTTTCGGTAGCCTCCTTTTCTTTATCGTACTTAGATGCAAATTCAAGAAAATGCTCCATTGCTTCATATCGAGATACCTTTACAATGTTTCTATATCTGTGATATTCACGGCGTTTAGCACCTTTGCGGGCTTCCTTTATTTGCCTTTTCATATCATCTTCATCTTCGCCCCCATCACAATCAGAGAGTAAATCGTTGATAGGATTATCCCTTTTCGTCCAAAGTTCATAATCCATTTCATCAAGCAAATTATAAGAAGGAACAGGTGAACCTTTCGGATAAGCACCACGTTCAGCTAACGCATATTCGCTATTTACATAACAATCGTTTAATGCACTACATATTGCTTTAAATTGGTTGGACACAATGAGTTTATTTAGAAACTGGATTTGGTTGTTATCTTGACCGTGAAGCACATGCTCATTTTTCAAAACCTTTTGTGCGTCTGATGAAAGACCTAATCTTTCTTCAACTGCTTTTATATTAGCATCGCCTTTATCATCATCAGTGCGACCTAAAAGAAAATCAACAGAAACACCATGAAAGGTTGCGAGAGCGGCTATAAATTCAGAACTAGGAGAACGGGTGTCTTTCACATCTTCATAATACCCTAGTGCAGAAGCCCCTATAATAACTCCCGTTTTTTCATGGACAGCGTTAGAAAGTTGCTTTAGTGAGTATTTAGGCTTTTTACCTGTGCGCAAATCTTTCAATCGGTCAGCCATTAATTCTTTACTATACATGGTCATGTATAAAAACCTCCGAGCATTATTGTGGGTAAAAATAAAATTTTGCATATTAGTGTTCAATTTGTGGATATACGGCACGAAAGCAAAATTCACATTATAATGTTGATGATAGTAATAATAACATATTTGTGGGCAACAATCAAGCCTACTAGAAAGGAATTTTCATGAGAGAAAACAAAGATTTAAGACAGGCGGCAAAGACGCAAGGCGTTCCGTTATGGCGCATTGCAGACGCATTAACGGTGAGTGAGCAAACTCTAATACGTCATTGGAGGAAGGAACTGACCCAAACCGAAAAGAAAAATATTATGCGTGTAATTGAAAGGCTTGCGAAGGAGGTACGGCATGGCACAAATGCGAACGCTACCCAAGGCGTATGAAGAAGGGATTTTAGCAAAAGACCCTGACACCGATTACACATTCCACGCATTTAGGCGTGATGTGCTTTTAGGCAATATTCCCCATGTAAACGTAGGGACTAAAAGGCTGGTGTCATTAGAATCCATTGATGGCTATTTGTCGGGTACTAATGTGCCTATGACCGAAGTGCGGACACAGCCAAGTGTAATTAGGCGCATTGAGGCGGTGTGAAATGGGAAAAAAGAAATTCGCTACCGTTTGGAAATTTCAACAACTCACAAGCAAAAGTTACGCCGAAACAATGCGGGCCGTAAATGAAGGCAAAATTGAGTGTTTTCGTACGCATGGCGGCTATTTGAAACTTCGAACTGATAACATTGACGAAAGGCGGCGAACAAATGACGTTTAGCGAAGTATTAAACCGCCTTACCAATGTGCAGGGTAACGAAAATAAAGCTACTGCCCGTTGTCCCGCGCATGAAGATAGGCAAAACTCCCTGTCCGTATCGTTTTTGGATGGAAAAACCTTGCTTCACTGTCATGCAGGGTGTGATGTTGAAAAAATTGTTGCAGCTATGGGTTTATGTATGGGTGACTTGTTTTCAGAACAAAAAAGCCCGCCAGCCGGAGTAAGCGGCAAGCGGGAGGTTGCGAAAACATATGACTATCAAGATGAACACGGCAAACTTCTTTTTCAAGCGGTACGGTATACGCCTAAAGGGTTTTCACAAAGGCGACCTGACCCAAATATTCAAGGGAACTGGATATACAATCTACAAGGTATCACACCTGTGCTTTACAATCTTCCCGCCGTTATTCAAGCAGTAATAGAGAATAAACGAATTTTCATTTGTGAAGGTGAAAAAGATTGTGATGCCCTTATTTCGAAAAATATTGTCGCTACAACAAACCCAATGGGCGCAGGAAAATGGCGTGAACATTACTCGCAATGGCTTGCTGGTGCTTATGTACACATTATAGCCGACAATGACGAACCTGGCAATAAACACGCCCAAGCCGTAGCAAAGTCGCTTCACGGCAAGGCAAAGAGCATAAAAATATGTAGCTTAGCAAAAGAATTGCCCGAACTTCCAAAAGGCGGCGACTTTTCAGACTTCATAACTATACTTGGTGCTGATGCACTGGTACGTTTCAAAAAGGTGCTTGATAACGCAGTAGAGTATACGGGCGCACCCGTAGCACATGAAGCACCCGTAGCGGCTGTAGCAACCGTAGCACCATCACAATTAGAAACAATATCCGCACTTGAACTGTATGCAAAAGATTTACCACCTCTGCGCGAAATTATAAAGGGATTACTTCCGCAAGGCTTGGCGTTACTATGCGCACCGTCCAAATATGGCAAGTCATGGCTTGCGCTTGATATGTGTCTCTCTGTAGCAGCTGGCGTACCATTTTTGGGCTTTCAGACAGAGAAAACAGGCGTTTTATACTTGGCACTGGAAGATGGACACCGCCGCTTAAAAAAGCGCATTGGATTGATACTAGGGGATAGCCCACCTCCCAATGGTTTTGACTTAGCAATAAAAGCTGGAACGGTTGACAATGGCTTGCATGAACAAGTAAGCGCATATCTCAAAGTAAAACCAGAAACAGGGCTAATCATAATTGATGTGTTACAGCGAGTGAGAAGCACAAGCGCACGGGGTAATAATGTTTATGCTTTGGACTATGCCGATGTGGGTGTACTAAAAAACTTAGCTGATACTCACCAAATATGCGTTTTAGTTGTTCATCATTTACGAAAGATGAAAGATGATGCCGATGTGTTCAACATGATAAGCGGCTCAAGCGGAATTATGGGCGCAAGCGATACGATTTTTGTAATAAATAAAAAGACACGTGAAAGCAAAGAAGCTACTCTGCATATAACAGCCCGTGACATTGAAGCAAACGACTTGATAATCGAGTTTGACGGCACATTTCTTTATAAGTGGCGGCTTGTCGGCACAGCAGAGGAGCAAAAAGCTAGAAACGCCCGCAGGGAGTATGAAGGCGACCCAATTATTAAAACAATTAAAGGATTGCTTACAGAAAATCCAAATGGTATTCAAATGACAGCAGGACAGTTTGTAGCAGAGATGCCTAACTTCTCTGGGGATATGGTATCAGCTACAAGTGCGGGCATGGCGTTTAAGAAGCTATCACAGGAATTATACCGTTATGACGGTATAGTTTATTCCCCTGGTGACACAAAAACACGGCGGCATTCTTTTATAAAGCAAGGTGCTACGAGTGCTAAAGGTGCTACGCCCGCTACAAGTGCGGAAGGTGCTACCGCAGATGTTCCACCATAACGTGGTACACATTGCACCTAGAATGGTAATACCACATTGCGACAATCAAAAGGAGGAAAATAATAATGGCAATGGAAAACAAAATTAATAAAACCATGCACAACATTGAAATAATACTAAAAAATGCAAGTACAACCCAGTGTCACAAGTTGCTAGAATTTTTTGCACATGTTTTATACAACGATAGTACCGACAGTAGTTTTCAAATATCAAAATGGCTGTATGAGCAAGAAGAAAATCCTACAGATGCTCTTTTCCCTGCCACGCTTATCCGCGAAGGGGAAAAAGCATATAAGGCTTGTAACAAGCTAACAGCCGCATTACGTGATGTGTACAATATTGACACGACTTCATCATGTTCAGACAAATTACCATTTTAGGGGGTGACAGCATGAGTGTTATACATTCAAGGTATTCAGAAATTACAAACTATGTAGCCGAACAAAACGTAAAAATGCGACTTGACGCAGAACTTAAAACAACTGTGCTTGCACCTAGAAAAATAAACACCATTAAGCGGGCTATACATGATGTATTGCGAATTGAATTAGACAATGCCTATAACGCAGGATATGTTGATGGTGCAAACGCTAAACCCAGTTTAATAAATCCAATACCAGCAGGACAACAGGAGGAAATCTAAATGCAAAAACTACAAAAACAAAGAGTAACAAGGCTAAGGTTAGAAAAGCAACTGGAAGAATTTTTAGATACAGCACCGCAAAAACAAAAATTTGAGTTTGTGCCTACCATTTTTGCACTTGCTTACGGCTTTGTACGTAACGGGTTAGATGTCGGCGTGGATGGCGCAGTCGGCGAAGCTTACGCGCAAATTGCCAACGGTTTGGAAATGCTCATGCCAGAACTGAAAACAGCCCATGAGGCGTAAAACAAGGAGGAAATGCAATGACAAATTTTGAAAAGATACTCGACAGAGTAAAAACACGCAAAAACACGATTTATACTAACACATGCGGAAAACTCTCAAAGCTATTTACAGGCATGGACGAAAAAATAATACGTGCCGCACGGGAACACTCGCAGAATGAACAACGCGCCAAGAATGACAAAAATTTAAGTCAACAAGGGTTTCTAAATAAGATTGCGGAAAGTAAGCAACAAATTTTTGAACCAGCACAGCAAAAGTATTTACAAGCGATACAACAAGGGCATGAATTATTGGATGCCGCTATTGAAGAACTATCAACAGAAGCAAACCCACGAACCAACAGTGGAGACGACCGCATGGCAAATATCGCATTGTGGCAAGTAGAGTTAGATACAGCCAAGCCAGAAGAAGCTGAAAAACTATTTTGTGACTTTGCCAATGACACCGACTTTCGCCGTTTATTTGACGCACTGGCTAAAAATAACAGCGTTTGCCGTGACATTCTAATCAAGGCAAAATCACATGTAGCAAAAAGCACAAACGAAGAAAAGTTTACAAAAATAAGGGCATGGTTAAATTCAATGCCGCGAATGTATATTTTTGGTATGTCTGACCGCTTCAAAAGCATGGGTGAAGGTGATTACAACCCAAACAAAGCGGCACAATTAGATATGTGCTTGATGGAATCACTCGAAAAGTTTGACACAGTGCAAATACCAAAGCATGTATTGAATCAATTTTAATAGAAAGGCGGCGGCAGTATGGACATGCAATTGGACGGCATAGACGGCAGACAATGGGCAAAGTTAGCTTTTGAGTGGGGTTTTGACCTTGAAACCATAGCCTATAAATGTCAAGTATCACGGCGTACAGTTAGTGCATGGGCGCAACGTGGCGAATGGCAAAGGCGCAAGACAACACACGTTAAAATCAATTATCTGCTACGCCAAGCATTAACTATTGAAATGCTATCCGCGTTCATACTGCCACCTGTACGCATGTTCGCGGAAGGCGCACCACATGGCAACACGAACGCAGAAATACATGGGCTTTATGGCGTAGAAAATCGTAAGTGGAAAGCACAATTACAGGAAATGAAAGCATGGTTACGCACATTAAAGTGAAACTAAAAGCCCCTCCCTTGCACCACATACTCAAATATGTAATTCAAAGTGCCAAAATGACCGATTCTAACCGCATTTTCACGTCGATTTTGCAATACACATGATACAGACCATGTGGAACAGCAAGCAATAGAGACGGTATTCGCAAACACGATTTTATTTTCACCTATATTTTACCACAAAAACAGCCGTACAAGAGTGCTATGTGCGGCTTTTTGTGTATTTACTAATTTTGCAAGGCTTTTTACTTCACATTTGATTAAAAAGCGTCTGTCTATACGGTTTACAGGGTAGAAATAATGGTGATATAATGTAGGTGAAATTCATAATTTCTTGGCGCACATTTAGCGCACAAGGACACGAAAAAGCGCACAAACTTATTCAAAGCTGCCAAAGGCAAGACAACTAAAAGCCGCAGAATAACTGGGTTCGCAGAAACTATCCAAAACCTATAAATAGCAAATTTAGCAACTCCTAAGCGGTAGGTCGCAGGTTCGATTCCTGCCAAGCGCATAAAAATCAAACCCCTCAAAGTCGGCGTTATTGTTGGATTTCGAGGGGTTGTTTGTTTTCATGCAAAAGTTGCGTTTATCAAATTTTATTATATTTTTATATCCTTTACAAAATAATAAGGTGAAAAATTATTGGCACATAGTGACCTACCGTTTTATAATTTAAACAATTAACAGGTAGTGTCAAGTAGCGCATGAAAATACCGCTGAATGGATGAGCATGTAGCAAGAGGAAAGATAAAAAGCGAGTTTACCGCATTAAGGGGCATTACCGCATCAAAAAAGCAGACAATCACGAA
>Ga0131853_10008571_pt1 | contig 18655 bp, 11 predicted proteins | sample TergutLab28metaG_FD_92764 | JGI IMG/M metagenome (GOLD analysis project Ga0131853, IMG submission 92764) | Labiotermes labralis P1 segment gut microbial communities from Petit-Saut dam, French Guiana - Lab288 P1 (version 2) (version 2) | ecosystem: Host-associated > Arthropoda: Insects >...
AGCCTCGTGAGCCTCGTGAGGTCAATTGAGGAGCTACTTGAATGAAAAAAGTAGCGGCTCCCGGTCTAGAAAACAGAGATTAACGGCTGTGGGGACCCGTTGCGCTGACCACGTGACACCCCTGTATCTGCAAAAGTTGGCACTAACTTCGCCGACCGGTGGCGGCCGCTCTGTCGGTATAGTTCGCGTGCGGACTAAGGCCACGGAATTTGTTTTTTTTGTTTTGGTTGGAATGTGTCTTTGCATATGTAACTGGAATGATTATGTAGAAAGAATATGTAAGGAAGTTAAAAAAATTAGGTGATGCCAAGAACTTTATTTCAACTTTGATATATACGGGGCACATGTGTAGCAGATGGTACACATCAGACCTCCACCAGTTACCACTGATGTTTAAGAATTAGCTCCATCATGGCGCCAAAGCATGTATCCTAACATAGAGGAAACTGGTGTCAAATGTCTGTGTAACCAGAAGGTGAGAGCTTGCTGCAAATTGGCATCTGTTGCAAATTACTTGCCAGGAAGGTGCTTCTTACTGGGTCCAATAAAAGATGGCAATTCCTGGCTTCCATGCTGCCAGCCAGTCTTAGGGCTGGTTACAGTACTACGGACGGAAGTTTATGGCCTACTGTCAGTATGGTCCTAATTTCATGCCCAGTAATTCCGTATCTTTGGACCCCTTAAGAAGCATGTGACTGACAATTTATTTTGCAGAAGAGATTGTGAAGGACAGTATCACATCATGGGTACAGCAACTTGGTACTGATTTCTTCTATGCCAGGATGTTTACTGTCAGCTGTCTATGTGTTACATATACATTTACAAGGGCAGACTCAGAAATTCCCGGAATTGTTAAAAAAAATTGATTTAATATGTTCATAAAAGTTTGAAACTCTAGTCCCCTTTGAAGCACTACCCCCATGACTGGATGCAGCAATCCCAGTGCCGTTCCCATTGCTGGAAACATCGTCTAAAACCTTCAACGGAAATGCTGTGAAGGGCTGCCAGCGATTCTTGTTGAACCTCTGCATCATCAGCAAAAATCTCCCTTTTGGCTACAAAACAAAATGGTAGTTGTCTCCCATCCCCACCTCCCCACTCATCTGACCTCGCTGCTTGCAACTTCCTTTTGTCCCAGGGATGAATCTGGATTTGAAAGTGAGGCATTCTAGTGACGTGGCAGAGGTTCAGTGACAGTCACTGGCAGTATGTGGCAGCATTTCTGTTGAAGGTTTTAGACAATGTTACGAGCAGTGGGAGCGGCACATGGATCACTGCATCCAGTCACATGGGGAGTAATTTGAAGGGGCTAAAGTTTCAAACTTGTCCAACTATTTTAAATACATTTTTTTTAACAGAAATTTTGGGTCCCACTTGATTATCAGAATAAAGCTCTTTCATCAGACTGTATGTTGCTTTCTGATGTTTATTGGCCCGTGCATCTTTGTGATAACTGAAGAATAAAAAACCAACTAGATGCCACTTATTATTTTATTGTGCTTCCTATAGGCTCAACATGTTTCTGGCATTACTGTGCCCATCGTAAGGAGCTCGTGACTGTGATGTTGATTACCACATTGGTTGTTTCATTCTTGGTTTGCTGTAGGTTGGAGGTTAGGTGTGGTTAGGCTGGAGTAGTGTCCGGTCTGCAGGCTAAAGCACAAGTTGTGCTTTAGCCTGCACAGTAATGCCTGAAACATGTTGAGCCTATAAGAAACACAATAAAATAAGAAGTGGCATCCAGTTGGTTTTTTATTCTTCAGTTGTATGTTGCTTTATTTTATGAGACTCCTCTTTATTTTGTTGTAGAGTATTGTTATTTGTTGCACACATATTCACAGATGTTTTATGTATGGGTGTGGCAACAGGAGACTTGTACTTGTGTCTGAAGCTTTTCACCAGACAGTGGCAGATAGCAAGAAACTTCATCGTTTAGCAGGTGAGCTTGCATGTGATGTATTTGAGCTTCTGTTCTAATACTGATAACCACTGTGGTACAGGTCGTCGTGGGGACTGTGATGGAGCACTGTCATTGTTGACAGCCATCCAGGATCTTGATATTCCACCATCTTCGCAGTTCCTTTACGTGTTGGCAGCATTGCTGCGCAGTCATAAACGTGAAGTTCCCTTTGTTCTGACATCTGCTGAGGAACACCCAGAACAGGCAGGCCCTGAGTCAATGAATAACTCCGTGCAGAAAAATTCAAATTCCTCCTTGTAAGTATAGCTGTGTAGTATAAAGTCGAGACACTTTCAGGTTAATTACAATTAAAACATAAAAAATTGTTATTGTTTATTGCTAAGAAATAAATAAATAAATGAATCCTAGTTTTATTTATAGTCTGCAGAGTCCTTCTTGAGAAGCTAATAGTTCCTCAGCTGGTCGGTTGACTCCCAGCATTTTATGTAACCCACATTACTGTATTCACAAGAGCCCACCACCTCTCTCTTTCCTGACCCAGATCAATCCATTCTGTCCCATCGCATCCCCTCCCCCCCCTTGATTCCCCTGGGTGTAGATGGGAGGATAACATTAATGTTATGTTTCAATCTACACCTAATTCTTCGAAGTGGTCTCTTCTCTCAGGTATTCCCACAAAAACTGTCTCTGCAACTCTCCACTCCTTCATATGTACCACATACCCCACCCATCTCATTCTTCTTGATTTTATCATTACACTTGATTTTATCATTTGAATAACATTTGATGGGGAGTATAAAGCTCCTCCATGTAATAAAAATCAACTTAATGCACTATTTACCCTCAGTTTATTTTGTCACTCAACCTCTACATGTTTCGGGCATATTTGTAGCCCACCATCAGGAGGTATACTGTATATATACAGCAGCTGGTACGTGTTGTGCTTTTTAGTTGACTGTCTGTGGCTGGGTTGGGATGGCTACTTCTTGATGATGGGCTACAAATATGACCGAAACATGTAGAGGTTGATTGATGAAATAAACTGAGGATAAACGGTGCATCAAGTTGGTTTTTATTACATAGATGTATCAAGATGCACAGTCAACAGAACATAAAAAAAATGTTACAATCCTTTATCTCCCCCCCTCCCCCCATACTCTCCAGATTTATCTCTGCCAGAATATTTTCTGTTCCCCGAGTTGAAAATGAAGTTAAAAGGACTCCACTTTGCGGATGTTGCAGAGATACAAGAAGCCGTATCTGATGAGTTAAAAGAGGTCCAAAAAGACGAATTTTCATTAGCTTTTCAGAAACTGTACAACTGCATGAAAGCCCATATATATGCCAGTGGAGCTTATTTTGAATTAAAAAAAAAAGGTATGCATCTTCCTCATGTGTCTTCAGTTTTTAAAAACATCAGTCCTAAACTTTTGGACCGCAATGAACGTCGTTCAGGTTGTCCATGTTACTTTGGTTTGGATCCTGTATCCACTGCCTTTTAGCCTGCTTACTGTGATGTAAAAATTCTGAATCTTCTTCATCAAACAGTGGATTATGCTGCTTCTGTTGTTACAGACCTAGACCGTCTTTGGCTGAGATTTTGATATTCTGTTTAATATAACAGGGTCTCGATGATAGTGAACATTGATGCTTGGGACTTAAGCCTTTTTGATCACCCATTTTAATGCCATTTTTTCAACCTCTTGTGACCGCTTCCCAGTGAACCAGGATGAGACCATGTGGCCTGTGGGTCAGCTTTTCCCACTCTTCTGTTAATATGCAGATCACAGTCAACCCAGACAAGATCTTTCATTAAGTTGGTTGACCACTTTCATGCTTTATGGAATGTGACTGTCCTATGAACACTTACTGTATCGTATGCTTCCAAAAAGTGTTTGTATTCTGTTACAAGTAATTTTTTTAAAATCTTGTTACTGTTGTATCATAATTATGTGGAACCAAATAGGCCTTTTGCATTGACAGTGAATTCCAAAGTCCATGAGGGTTTTATCAGTTCCAGTTAATCACAGGCATTGAGGTTGCTCCTACAAAATAGTTGCTCATGTATCAGAACCATTCATGCACCTCTTGTTAGCCGAATTTGTTCCTTCTGTGTTTAGTAGTGTGTTTTTCCTGGTTATTATAAAGGGTGATTCTCTCGCTAGAGGCCCCAAACTATTGTCTATAAAAAATTATGTTATTGAGATAATGACTTGAAAATTTACATACACATACCAGGAACGATGCAAAACAGGACCTGCTCATAATCGATGCTGAAACTGGTCTCCTTTCACATCCAAGCACACTTGAATGCGTTTCTCCAAATTCTGGAATACTTTTCCCAAAGTATTGATGTTGACGGCTTGAATCTCTTGGCTTATAGTGCCTTTGGGTTGTTCGATTGTGTGGGGTGTATTTTTGTACACTTTGCCCTTCAATAGGCCCCAAAGAAAGATGTCAGCAGGCTTCCCCTTGTCTCTAACTTTTTAACCAATTTCTGGATGGAACACTTCGATGGAGCACATCTTTCACCAAATTCCGTTCGAAATGTCATCTGGCATGCTTTAAATGAACCTGTTTGCCAGTATTTACGAGCGAGAAACCCACGCTGTTCGACTGTATACATAGAAAATAGTTTGGGGTCTCTAGCGAGAGACTCACCCTGTATATTTTGAACACAATATCTAAAAATATGGACTAAATAGTGAGTTAACTGCTGCAAATTCAGTTGCTTGCTGGCATTCTTTACAGAGTAAAAAAGAAATACTCTGCGAAACAGTAAGATTTGTCAAATTTTATGAAACTTGCTGTAAAATTTTGTCAGGTGTTTGTGAGTTGCTGTGGAGTTGCTGCAGTGGAAGTCATACTTAAGGGAGTAAATGACTTTCTGCCATACTTTTCATATTTCTTGACCAGTCTGGGTAAAATTCAGCATAGGAGGAATCATGTTATGCTGTTGAGTGAGTACAAGTTTAATAAAATTTGGTGCAATGAAATCAGTACTTTACTTAGGAGTGTAAATGAAATCTTACTTGTACTGTCAGTATTTGGTGACCAGTTTGGGTGATATTTGGTATAGGAGATGGAGTCATATCATGCTGTTGCGCAGTGCTGAGTTATGTTGAAACTCGGTGCCATAATTTACTAAAGACTGTCAATAACCCCCCCCATATTCTCCATATTTTGTGACTGATTTGGGTGAGTTTCGATATAGAAGAGAGTCATGTTATGTTGTTGATCAATTCTAAGATTTGTGAAAAATCAAAGCAGTGGAACGCCTTTCTAGCCCAGTGATACCAAATGGCATCATATTCTATTTGTCTTGAAAATACATGTCCTTCAATGGAAGAAAGAAGACATGCTGACAAGGTACTTTGTTCTTCACGTAAACTGACCTTCATTTTAGTCCGATCGCAAACTTACAAATGTTGTAGGCCATGGTGGCCGAGTGCAGGACATGGAGTTTCAGGAAAATCCCTTGAACAGAAGAAGAGATACAGCCAAAGTACTTTGTTCTTCAAGCAAAGTGCCCTTCATTATAGATTGATCAGGCCAAAACATACAAGTGGTGTTGGCCATGATGGCAAGTGCAAGATTTGGAGTTTCAGGAAAATCCCTTGAATGGAAGAAAAGATACAACTGACAAGGTACTTTGTTCTTCCAGTAAAGCGTCCTTCATTAACGATCAATTGTGACCAAAATTGGTGTTGTAGGCCATGGTGAATGAATGCCAGATATGGAATTTCAGGAAAATCCCTTAAAGAATGGGAGAAAAGATACAGCCGAGAAGATACTTTGTTCTTCAAGTCAAGTGCCCTTCGTTATAGATTGGTTGCGACCAACCTTCCAAGTGTTGCAGGCTGTGGTAGCGGAGTGCTAGATATGGTGTTGCGGAAAAGTCCCTGGACTGGAAGAAGAGATGCAGACGAAAATGAAAAGATTATTTGCCTGCCAAAAAAAAGTGCTCTTCGTTAATGAACAGCAACCAAACTTATGCAGTGCGTAGCGCATTTTTGTAAAGTTTTGAATATGAATTTTCAGGAACACTGAAGCTGAGAAACAGCTGAAAATTTAACTTGTTCTCCAAGTAGAGTGGCTTTCATTATGGACGGATCGCATACAAAATTATGTTGTTTGTAGCACATGAGCGGTATGAGGTTTCAGGAAAAATCCCTGCTATGGAACGGGAGGTAAAAAGATACTTTGCTCTGCAAGTAAGATACCGTTCATTGTTGACCGATCACAAGCACAGTTACATTGTTTGCAGTGTATATGTGGACCCTGCGAGATTTGAAATTTCAGGAAAATCACTCGAATGGAAGCAGAGACGCAGATGAGAAAGTACTTTGTTCTCTAAGTAAACTGCCCTTTATTATTGACCATTTGCTACTAAAGCTATCTAGTTTTTGTCGAATACGTGGAAGTGAGAAGTATGAAATTTTGAGAAATTCCGTCCACTGGAAACGGAGATAAAGATGAAAATTACTTTGCTGTCCAATTATGTATCAGTGTCTGACCAATCACAAGGAAATGTACACAGTTTTTAGGGTATGAGTCGGTAGTGCGAGGTATAAAAGTTCAGGAAAAGACAAGGACAAAAAGGTACTTTGTTCTCCGGGTAAAGCATCCTTCATTATTGACTAATTGCAAGAGAACAGTAGATATTTGTGGCGCATTCGTGGAATTTTTGAGATATGAAGTTTCAGGAAAACCCCTAAAATGGAAACCAAGGTATAGAAGAAGGGTAAAGGGCCCCTCATTAACATCCAACTGCAACCCAGCTTACACATCTGTAGCACTTGTGTGGAAATTGTGAGATATTATATGCCAGGAAAATCTCCCCAATGGAAACTGACATACAAACATAACTTTGGGCAGCCTGAGGTATGAAATTTGAGGAAAATCCGTGGAATGGAAGGCGACATACAATCAAAAAGGCACCTTCTTGTCAAAGTATATCACCCTTCATTATCATCTAGATATGCAGATTCATAAAACTGAAAAGCGGGCTTCATGAAGTAGACCCTGTACCTGGATCTGATTGCCTAAGTAAAAAGGAAACTGGAAATGAAATATTTAATAATTTCAAAAAATGGTTGTTATAACTTTTTAATTCAATGCTTTAAGTGTTTTTATTTGGCAATATATTTTAAACTTTAACACTGATTATAGTTTTATTTTAAAATATTTGGAACATAAAACTACACACAATTTTCTTTGATTCGATAAAGTTCATTTTAATTTTTTTACAACTAATAATTACCTCTTAACTCACAAAACACATATAGCAAGTTACCTTATCCATACCTACACATACATATCCTGTAAAAGGTATTACAACATGGATATTTACACCCTAATTGCTGTTATGTTTTCTTGAACCATCTCACAGCCTAATATTTGTAAAGGAGGCATTTAAACTCTAAATTTCATAAACATAATTTGCACACAAACTTTATACTAATGTAACTGGATCCTTCGTAAACAGTGCCAACTGGCTGCAAATAGACATGAGCACTTTTCTGTATACATTCTTTAACAGGTGTCAGATATTCACATAAGATGATGGGATGACAGGCTGACATAATCAACATTACACTACGAGTGGCAGCGATTTGCTTACCCTGAACACTTCGTTAATCAGCCAAGTCTCAGCAAATGAACAACACAGGCGATGAACTACAACATAATATTGTGGCGTGTTCGCGTAATGTCTATACCTCCTTGACCATCCGCACAGAACACCCCCCCCCCTACCACCAATATATTTCACGGAAATCCACCCAGTGGGAGCCGTGAACCAGATGGGCATGATGGAGGTAATAGGCGCTTTATGCCACTATGAAAATGCGCCTGTAAATTGCATGTCTACCCTACTAGCTCAACTGTCGAACATATGGATAGCTGTTCTAGTGATGGAGCCAATCTCATCATTGTTCTTGGAATATCACAACAAAAGTCTCCACAATTCCAGTACCATTTGAATTAATGTAGACACCACTAGAACCAAATTTTAGTGCTTAAGTATACTAAACACACTACATACACACACACACACACTACTCACTAGATGTAGTGTGCATTTCTATCTTCACTGGACACGTTTTCCCTTTAAAGCACAGGGGTAACTATATTTACCACTTCCTTAAACATGATGCGTATTTATGCGTTTCAGATCATTCTCACAATCAAGAGTGAGTGTTCCCCTGAACAGAACTAACTGGTTTGCCTTTGTGTTTGGAGATGCACTGTATTGTTTGTAAAGTTGGGGGACTCGGATTTTAGGCACATTTGCAAAATTACGAACAGTGACTATTAGCTTCGTTATGTCTGCCCATCCGTTCATCTGTCCACAAGAAACAACACAGCTGCCACAGGACAGTATTGACAGAAGTTGTACAGAAAATCAAAACATTTTATGTCCAATAATTTCTTTTTCCGAAAATCGTACCGTTTATGAGATAATCCATTAAAACATGGTACAACCAGAGAGGCCACAGATGGCAATATAATATGGCACATGTACTTTGCATGCTGGATTACTAAGGCTACAGACACACACTCAGAATATGAAATACCTCTTGCTTTTCAAGATGACAGTGGTTATGCAAACGCACCTAAAGTTATGTTATCCGTACATTGCCTGTCATGTTCAATACTAATAAGATAAACAACAGGCTTCATGCTTTCAAGTTTGAAAGGGTGAAGTGGTGAAGTTTTGTGTTTTATTTAGCTAATATGAATAAATAATATATTAGACGTTTAAATAATTATCTCTGTTTTGGTTGGTAAATTTTCACACTCACTTCTAAATTCAGTTTTCATGTAGCATGTTAAAAAACTGATTCATTTTTAAGACACTGTGTGTATCAATTAACTCTGCTTGAAACTTGGCAACATCTGTTGCTCTCTTAAAGCAGACACACTTTACAGTTTCTCGTCACTTGACAAAAAAGTGTATACACCACTCAGGACAACATGCTGACACTTGAATCATGTGGACACCTGAAACTCTAGCTGCACAAAATGTTTAATCACACACATATCAGTTAATTTCCTGTAACATTAAAAGGGATATAAAGAGTCTTTTAAAAATTATCTCGCACCTGTAATTTGACTTCATGATGAGCAATGTTCATTTAACTTATGAAATTGAGTCATACCTGCAGCATTTATCATTGGCTGTGGCAAGCCGTCCATTATTTCTTTCAGCAACTTACTGACACAGTGACCTTCTCTGTCAGGTTACTCCAGAATATTGGCAAAAGTGAAGGGAAAAAAATACTACTGGGACACAATTTTTTTTTCAATAACATCTGTTTAGGGCAGACAATTACAGATTGTGTGAGTAAACAGGGGGGAGGGGAGGGAAATTCAATAAAAATATGAGGCATGTTACCATCAGTATGGCTCATCCATCAACAATATCTCTGGGGCTATTGTGGCAGTACATATACTCAGAGTATTATACCACATCTGCTAACATCTGGAAATACCATCTGTGAAATTTTAATTGCTTATTTTTAACTCTCTGACCTCATTCTTTACTCTAGCTTGCAATAGATCGAACAAAGTCATTTCTGATATATGACAATGGGAACTGTTCTCAATTCCAAAACTATCGCAGAATGACTAGAAATTTTATTACTCAAATCCATTAATTCATGTCGAACCCTTGGCACACATAAATGACAGTCGGGTTTCCACCATTTGCATGATGTTTCCCTGCTTTCTTTTTTTGAAGTATTACCATGTTAAATTCGGAGCAGTCTGCCTGTTAGACCCGCAACACACTCACATTCACATACTCTGAATGTGAGGCACTCGCACAATACTTCAATTTATGCACACACTGGCGCCTGCTATAAAATAAGGCATGCAGACTGCATGACACACCAGCTACTACTGTGGCACATGGCACAATGGGTCTGTCGTAAGACATGCTGGTGACCAGTGTGGCAATCGGGTCATCAAACTGGCACGTTCTTGATCACAGTTCAGTTTTATGTTAACTTTCTAAACGTTCAACCCTGCATTCAGTAGCCAGGCTTGTCTTACTGAATTATGTAACAGATGTTTGTCTCACTGAATTATGTAACAGATGTTTGTCTTACTGAATTATGTAACAGATGTTTCTCAAGTTGTAAGTTTTTCAGCTTCAGATATGAGAAATACTTTTATGGGCACATAATCAAAAAAAGATGTGTCGAGGTTAAATGAAAAATGAGGTTCTGGATGTTGTCTGAAGACCCCAATCTTCAGCAACACTGCTCCGATAGCCTCAAATCTCACAGATGTACTTTGTTTCCAGATGAGCAAACTTATTTACAGCAAGCTAAATTGAAGCAGCTTACTTTCATTCATTCATTCACATTTTTTTTTTTGATGGAGCATATACTCAAGCCAAGGCACACAAGAAAACTTGTGTCATTTATACAATCAGGTCACACCATTCAAACATTCTTCATTTACTGAAACCCACGGAGTACTTGCACGAAAACGACAGCATAACATAACGCTATTACACAGATTCTGAAAACTGGAACAGACTTTCATTTGGACAATGGAGTCATAACATTCAACTGTTCCTAACTGGTAGAAGGTAACTATTTATTTTTTCCATAACTGGTGGCATTAGAATTATGTTATGTGCGGTCATGCTAAAGAACAACGGCACTATATACAGACACACTGCAGGCTGACACTTTCAGGAATACTATACTCTTAAAACTATCCTTGGCACAAATAACTCTGAGAAAGTATGTAATGTGCCAGTTAACCATTGTGAACCACATCACAAGACAAATACATGAGCAGTATGCTTGCTCAGATGCAGCAGGAGGATTCTGATAAGAATAGTTCATGAAGAGCTGTTCTGGTTATTGTGTCATATTGCGTGAAATTTTGGGTTCTTGAAACTAGTTGCCAGTCAGGATTATTTTGGTATGAATTGCTTATGAAGGCGAAATATCATCTCTCTTCGCATGAGACAGCAGATAAAATAACATTAACATGTGTGATATATAGCTGTTAATAAATTATAATTTGGAAATTATGGATTCCAACTATGGAGAGGAGGACAGGAGACATTGGTATTACTGACAAAAATGCGATGCTCGGCTAGATGGACTGTGCAGGCACTATTCAAACAGTGCGGTACATGGTCACCAGATATTTTGCTGAACTTATGAACTGCCACCACTTCACCTGGTTGTCTCTTTTATTAATTTTGTCACTTTCTGTTTGCATGAATTGGAAACCAGTTGTATAGGGTTTTTACTGTACCATGTGACACTTAAGATTAAGAGTCCCCGGTTTTTTGGTTTTAAAGAATGGGGTCCCTAAGCATGTAACCCCCGTTTTCTTCAGGAAATATTAATAATGATATAGCATGGTTATTTTCAAATATCAGCGTTTTGTACGTCTTCATCACTGGCGAGCAATCCTTTTAAATTGTATGCTTTAAATATAGAATATTTTTTGTCAAATCCTTGCCAAGTACAGGTGTGTGGAGCCCAGTTTTGTTTTGCAGTACTGCTTGCATATCCACAATACAAATTAACTTCTTTGTGCTGAAATGGGTAAGTAGCCTCAAATTACCCAACAGTACAAAGCACCTTTATACAAGATCAGTTTTTCTAAGCCCTTTTAACAACAACCAGTCTTCTCAAAACCAAACTCTTCAAGTGGGTTCTTAATTTTGTAGAGATAAATTGTAACAAATACAGCATCAGGAAAGTAAGTCGTATGTTCACCGAAGACTTGACTGCAACGATTGAATTTGATCGAAAGCCATTACTGGTCTGCCTGGAATTGAAATGGATGGCAGATGAAACACACAGATGTATCTTGTTGTGTGTTCAACATACACACTAAAAATAGCTGCCCCCCCAAAAAAACAACAGTGTCTCTGATGTAAGAACAGAGATACTCACGTAAAGACAAGTAACAGATTAACTTCCGGATCACTTCGGTTAACTGGCGCTCTTATTTCACAGATAACCATTACAATGTGACACAAACAACAGATTGTCTGTGAAACTAACAAAAATATATAAACTGAATAAAGAATTTATCACAAATGTAACAAATATGGAGATAGGAATATTTTTCTTTGTAACATTAACTATTTACAATAATGTTCACCATGAACTACCATTTATAGGAAGGTGAAAGTTTGTCTATTATAATGACTTTTTTTACACATAAGCTCTGTCACAAGTTTCTTGTGTTACAGTAGCTAAACTGATGACAGCCAATACAAAGTTTTGCTAGGATTACAAAATCACTGCTTACATCATGACACTAGTAAGATTTTTACAAGTCAAAACTGACCCTACAAAAAAAAAAAAAGATGCCTCGGGCACAGATAATGTTTAACTTTGATTACACTGAATGATTATAAATTTATTATGCTTTTTTTATAGTTTTCAGATAACTATTTATTACTCTTTTGAGAGGCTGAGAGATTTTAACTATCACATACATGAAGCAGCATAGTGCCTAGTTTCTGCAGTCAATGAATTCAAACTTGGGATATGCTTGTAAAATGCAGCATTCTGAACAGTCATGTCACAACGGGGGGGGGGGAAGTAACTATAAATATTTTTATATACTTGAAAACAAACAAAGGCGCCTAGTAGTGATTAACTCTGCAGATTTAAAATATGGCCGATGACGATGATGATGACGATTCAGCATGAAGGAAACAGAAGACATCAAAGTCACTGTAAATTCCATACAGGCAAAAGACTGACCTGCGTCCATACTGAAGATTACTGTTGATTTTTGTGTGTTATTCATTTCTGTGTTAATTTTTATCAAATTATCCACTTGTCCAGCGCAAATAAAATGTGGCAATTTATACTCTTATCCAGTAGTATCAATTCTTAGATCGTAATGTGTCAGAGCATAAAAACAACAGGGTGGAAAAACCTATGTCAGTATAAGTCAAACCCATCATGGAGGCTACATGTTTTGATCCTTACTAGGATCATCATCAGGCCTTCTTTGGAAACAAGTCAGTGAATGCTGTGTACATGTTGGGATCCCAACAATGCTTTCAAATAGCAGAAACATAATATATCTAACAACTGAATTACATAAAATAGATGTGATTGTTTAAAATTTAAGAGGTAAAATATGGCTGAGTGTTGTATAGATCACAGTTATGGTAAAACAGTTCACTTTGGGCCTATGTGGGCTTCTGAAGAAGTCGAAGTTGTCCCTTGTTAGCGTGAACTTTGTGGTTGTACAAGTAACATCTGATAGTCTCAGAGAAGCAGGGCGTATCTTGTGGAGTTACTGTATGTTATGGATATGAGGTGTTGTCTTATGCCATCCTTGTGTAGAACATGTGGGGGGGGGCTCTGGCTTTTTGTCTCTCTTATTTTTATCTTTTAATATTAAAAAAAAAACCTATGTCAAGGAGTTTTGTTTATGAGTCTCTACATTAGTTGTGTGTGTGGAAGTTACATCACCAACTCCCCAGATGCTATAAAATGGAACTGAAATATTGTGCTGTGGAAAATATGAGCAGTGTTTATGTACAATCCGATGATAAGTTTTTTTTTTAAGAGATACACCTCTAGTTATGCGTTGAATTATTTATCCTAACTGTTGAATAAAATATATATTAATTCACAGTCTAACACAATTTTATTACATAAAATACTTTTGATTAAAACAACACAGCAGCAACATGTTTCAGCTTTCATGAAGCCATCTACAGGCTGTAACTTAAAAGGGCCTTAATATACAATTGGCGATGCCTTAAAAGTTTCGAAATCTCGTTTACATTTCTTGATTAATATAACATATTAGAATATAGAAATATAATTAAAATAAAATGTAATTATAAAATAGCATAGGAAAACATAGAAATGTAAAACAGAACTTTACGATGGGAATTTTATGTATTGGTTAGTCTTGTGCATTGGTTAATCTTATGTATTGGTTAGTCTTATGTATTGGGTAGTCTTATGTATTGGTTTATCTTATGTATTGGTTAATCTTATGTATTGGTTAGTCTTATGTGTTGGTTAATCTTATGTATTGGTTAATCTTATGTGTTTGGTTGATCATATGTATTGGTTAATCTTATGCATTGGTTAATCTTATGTATTGGTTAGTCTTATGTATTGGTTAGTCTTATGTATTGGTTAATCTTATGTATTGGTTAATCTTGTACCTGTCACCTTACAACAAAACACACGATCATGAACTATTTCCGTTATGTCGATGATATACTTCTCATCTTTGATTCTAACCACACAAACATACAAGCCATCCTTACAGACTTTAACACCATTCACCCAAAGTTACATCTCACCGCAGAAACAGAACAAAACAATACAAAAAACTATCTAGATATTTCCATACAAAAAAACTGCACACAATATAAGAACAGCCATTTACAGGAAACCCACATTTACAGATACTATCATTCCCTACTCTACCAACCATCCCACTAAACAAATATGCTGCAATTACATACCTATATAATACACTACACACATACCAGTTACATAAGGAAGAATATAATTGGGGGGAAAAAAAGAAATGTAAATGAGATCTCATAATTTTAAGGTGTTGTCAAATGTACATTAAGGCCCCTTTTAACCTTCTAAAGCCTACTGGTTATGTGATGCACCAACCAGTTTAACATTCAACAACTGTACTCTCTGCCCACACTGTATTTATGTGTTTTGTGTTTATCTGAGAACAAACAGTGACTTGTGCCACTTACAGCATAAACTGATTGGTTTTTATAACCGAGATGAAAAGTGTTTACTGCGCGGTACAGAGTGGGTCTTTAAATAAAACAGTCTGCGCTTCGTCTTTAAAGGGTTAAGTTACAGCCTGAAGATGGCTTCATGAAAGCCGAAACATGTAGCTGCTGTGTTCTTTTAATTCATTATATTTTATGTAATAAAGTTGTGTTAGACTATAAATTTATATATATATATATATATATAAATTTATAGTCTAACACATATATATATATATGTTATTAATCATTGAAAACACAAAGGGGATGCCTCACCTGAAAATTATCCTAACTGTCCTGTTTTCAACAGAACAGGCAGGGGACTTCATGCATACAATGTATGAACTCTCTTGATGTCAGACTGAGATGCCAATTGTATCTTTAACTTGCTCGATCAATTCCACAAAAACACGGGCACCCCAGAAACACATGAAACAGGTGACCTCAAAAGTGCAAATCAGCAAGTAATTACAGCCAATCTGATGATGTGATGATACATCACTTAAATTTACTGTGTGACAGAGGCTAGAAATGACAATTTGGTATCAGAACCAACTAGATGCATGGCTTGTATTCAGTGGATACAAGAGTTTCCTTCATCCAATCAGGGCAGATATTTACAGTACCACTAATTTCAAATAGTGGACAATTATATGTGTGGGAAAAGATTTTACTGGGTTTGACACATCTTGTCTAAATCCAGGACTGAAAAAGTTAAAAATACATATGATATAACCCAACTGTTGCACAAAACTGCATTACACAAACATATGCGGCTGGTGGGTGTTCAGCGACTGAACTATATTGTGGGGTAACCTTCATATGCTTATGAAACACCTCACCTAAAAATGAACATACAGAAGAATTTGGTTTTAAAAATTACATTTACAGTAGGAAGTAACAGACAAATGAGATATGTTGGGGAACAATAGCTTAAGAACGGATTTATACTGTGTGCATAAATATTCTTACATTCTTTGTCAACCTAATGATGGCCTATCAGGCCGAAGCATGTTGGTGAACCAACAGTGGAATAAACAGTTGTTGTATCTGACTGGATTTACTTTGATTGTTAACTTATGGTTCATTTACCTGTTTAGTCAAATCAGTAGGTTTATGTAATAAATAATAACAACAGACAACATTTCCATGGCTCATGTCACTGCCTCAGTGTGCTGTTGATCTGACAAACACCTCTACTTTTTAACTCATTTATGTACACAATGTAAGAAAATTTCCCGAATTAACACATCCCAGGACAGTCATGGCTATGTAATATCTGATTACAGTATGAAGCTCCTGGTTATTTCATACCAAAAACTCATCAACTGTGCATCCTTAAATTACACTTTTTTTTTATCCACTATGAGTCATGTAATTGCAATACACTAAAAAGTCAAATGTCTCTCAATTTGTTTAATAGATATGACTTGAAACAGAAAGATAACCATATTCCAAGTCTTTAATAAACAAAAATTGTGAAAATGAATTCATTGTATGTTACCTAATTTCTTAGAAAATACAAAACAAATTTCATACCATACGCAACTGTAGTATTTCGTACATGTTTTAAACTGTGTCACAGGTCATCTAAAAATGCCTCAGCAGATACAATTGTAATTAATACTCTACAGGATATTTTGCTATACAAGTACCAAACATTTAAGAATGTACATTTTCAAACAACCTGGAATGAGCAGAAAATGCAACACTGGAAGTTCTGAAATGTGATGCCATACAGTCTGGCAAACTGTGTGGCATCATATATCCCAGAAGAGCACAATTTCATCACAAAGTACCTGTATAACTTTCAAGGTATGTAAAAACTTTTTACCGCTATACATAAGCAGTTACAGCCCACTGCAACGTCACTACCCATGCTTACGACATCTTACCCTTGGGCCCTTGTGGCCTACATATGAAGTTCAATTTTGGTTTTTAAGGTTTAACTACGTCCTGTATTGAAGTGGTAAAAGGTAAGGTGGAGTTTTCCATGTCCATGCCATTAAGGCATGCAGGTGAAGTGGAGCTACACCTCCACTCATTCTTAACCTTGGCACTGGATGACACTGAGTGGCTAACTTCAGGCTATATGTGTGTAAGTCAGGGCTATCCAGTCATGTCAGGCAGACATGGTTCCCTCCCACTGCACAGCGTCCTTCTACCTCATTCGGCATAAATATGGCAGCTGCAGGGTATGCCAAAATGCCTCATTACATGATATGCCTAAACTGACAGCCAAAAATACACAATGGCAATTCTGCATTATTATAGGAACACACAAAATTTCAAACACTGTGCCTGGCATGTAAAATTATTAATTTTCAGGTCAATGTTTGCTCATCATACTGGATTAAAATAAGTGCAGTTGAAGATTTATTCAATAAGGTGTTCCAGCTACTTTTTATCGAGAAACATGGCTGAACAAAAATCACCATTATTGAAATGAGCTGTGATGTGATATCTGACATGTCTCATGTACATACAGCTGGGAGAGACAAAATTTTTTCTTTTAACGAGGAGCGATCCTAAAAATTTAGAATAATTTTTGCCAATGTATGTGATCCACGTAGACCAGTACGCACTTTATAATTAGCACTATAACCCAATTATGAACTGCCTGATGACAATGTGAAGGAAATGCACACCAAACATTCACTGTAATACAAAAAATGAAAAAAGAAAACAAGCAACTTTGGTGATCAAATTGTTTGCTGCCAGAGGCAAGCAGTTCTGTTGTATAATAACTGCTCCAAAAAATGGGAAAACAGACAAGAAAATATTTTTTCCCTGTGACGCAACAGGCCAAATTGGGTCTAGTCCATCTCATTGCTGAGGTTTCTAGATCACTCAGTACTAGACTCACACAACCGGCAGGACTCCTTTGAACGAGTGATCGGCTCACGGCACAGGCAGTTACCTACCACACACACAACAAACACAACAGATGACCGTCCATGCCCTCTGTGGGATTCGAACCTTCGATCCCAGCAAATGAGTGGCTGCAGATCTATGCCTTAAGACTGTGAAGCCACCAGGATCAGCCCAAAAATAATTACTCTGGGAATACTAGATGCCATGATAACCATAGACTAATTAATGAATGTACAATCACAACAAATGTTGTTAGTCACTGGCATTTAGCACAACAATAATATTACAGTGATATGTAAATGATTATATGTAACAAAATTTCTACATTATTTGATAGTTATGGGGCTAATGTGTGCTTATTCTATGCTCTTCAAGGTTTCACCGATGTGTCTTGCAATTTATTTAGTACACACAAGCATTGATTCACTGTCCCTACATCTTATACATCTGCTGAACATGCCACATGCTTTTATTACAAATATGAGCAAGTGTGTATATCATATTTCATACAAGAAATATCTATAACTCTCAACAGTTACCTCTTTGTGAAGAATTCATGAAAAAACACAAAAATTTCTCAGGAAAAAAATATCCACATCTTCATATTGTGAACATTTGTCAGTTTATAATAATTTCCATAAATAAGTACCTTTTTTTTATAAACCTCTCTACAGTTTTAACATCTTAAGTAAGAAGTTAAATACAGGGTGGGCCAAAAGTAGATATACAGTATATAATTATTGTACACCTACTTTCGGCCCACCCTGTATGTAATTTTTGTCACTTATAAGTGGGTAATATTGGTAACTACTGTATACAGTCAAGAGAGAAAAATGTATAACACTATCAAGGTACGTGTGTCAATATTCTGACTATAGCTGTGACTACAAACTACTAGCAGTGTTTACATATAACAAATGAAGGTAAGTACAATGGTACTTGCATGTCTCTATTCAATTTTGTAATTGCACAATAAAATATAAGAACATATGCATAATGAAAATAAGAAGGCATGTTTCAACATTCACAACTTTCAAGCAGATAAATTTGTGACAATGTTAAGTACCCTCGATGATGATGATGATGATGAT
>Ga0131853_10008572_pt1 | contig 18655 bp, 12 predicted proteins | sample TergutLab28metaG_FD_92764 | JGI IMG/M metagenome (GOLD analysis project Ga0131853, IMG submission 92764) | Labiotermes labralis P1 segment gut microbial communities from Petit-Saut dam, French Guiana - Lab288 P1 (version 2) (version 2) | ecosystem: Host-associated > Arthropoda: Insects >...
AATTCATTTGAAATATTCTTGAATGACGGCTCGGTTAAATAAGCAATGTAAATATATACATACAAATAAATTTCATCGGCTAAGGTCAATACTACAACACCGACTGAAACACAGATGCCTCTCATTTGTTTCATAATGACAGATTTCTTTGCAAATTCACTGTTACTTCTGTACGTTTCTGTAACTAGACATGACTTGCTACAAGCGGACAAAAAAGTTTCAACACTTAGGCCTTCATACGCTTATTTACGTAGTTACTGACTGCTTGTACAAACTTTTAACACAAACTGAAACTTTACTGACAACAAAATGTTTTACGCGTTTTAATGACTATGTATATATACTCAAGTAATTTTAAACATTTCCATTATTTTCAGGGCGAAATATACCAATTGCTGTTCATACAGAATGGCACCTCCTAATGATGAGCAGTAAGCCTGTTCGAAACATGTAGAGGTTAATTACTGAAATAATTTGAAAGTAAATAAAGCATCCTGTTGGTTCTTATTGTACAGATATATCACGATGCACTGTCCACAAAACATTAAATTTCTACAAACTACTATTTAAAACAAATGTCACGCATGTGAATACAGAAGATGGAGGTGTATCTTCACTCATTCATAACTTCTACGCCACACGAAGGTGGGTACAACCTTCAAGTTCCAGTCGTGTTGCCGCGAGTATTTTTTCTATATGGTAATGTGTAGTCCACAAGACCTGGGCTGTACATGCTTTCGTGCTCAGCATTCGACCCACTGTCTTCCAGCCGAAAGTCAATAACTTTACTGACTGATGTACCTTAGCTTATTCACAGTATCAATGTAAATTAGTTTCGTTTTAACCTCTATATACCCAGTGCCTTTATATCCCGAGAATAGAGCTTGGAGTTCCTGTTAGGCGACTCATTAAAACAGAAGTTTCAACTGTAAGAGTCTAACAAAAATCCCCAGATTCTTCTTTATTTCTCCATGTAATTGTTAAAGATACCCTATGGGCATCTCGTACACTCTAATATCATCCTGCAAGACGTCTCATACTTCTCTGGGAAGTTATTTATAGTTCTGCTGCCAAATATTTTTGTCCGTGAATTCGTTTTTTTTTTGTCCCAGAAAATAGCAAATACACTACCTTTAAATCTTCCCTACGGGTGCGTCGCCAACTTATAGGAAAGTGGATGATTACTTCATCCACAGAGTGTTACAAATTCCATTTCAAACTCATTACGTATGGCTATTAAACGACGACCCTTGGAACAAAGCTTCTGAATTTGATCTTTGATCACAAAAGGAAGTAAACAAGCAAACTATTTATAGATGAACCTATCTCCAGTCGCGTGCCAAATTCGGCTACATTACTTGAACGTACTGTCGAAGTATTACGCTTTTATAAATGGAGTTTCTAATTTACCGTATTCATGTTTGATAAGCAAGTTCCAGCAATGAAAAAAACATTCAGTTTATTCTGAAACTGAAGAAAACTGATATGGAAACCTTAAAATTCCTAAGACAGGTATATGGAGAAGAAGGTAGAATTGCTTAAAACATTCTCACATAATGACTTCAGGAGAGGTTTCGACGTTTGCAAGGCTTGTAGTAAGCAGCGTGTAGCTTAGGATGGAGATTATGTGAAAGGGATAAAGTATAAATAAAACATTATTAGTAATGCACCGACAACTTTCAATTTTGCAACACCTACCCAAAATCAAAACCTTTCAGATTATATGTGGTAGGCAGTCAGAACTGGTAGCAACATATACGAGGGAGAGTCAAATGAAAACCTTAAAAATTAACACACAATTATATTAAAATATATACGGTTTTCATTTGACTCACCCTCGCATAAGCGGGAAAAAGGTAGTTCATAAATAAAAAGGAATACGAGTTCGTTCAAATAACAAAAACATAAAAATGTTGCTCCCAGATATTAAAAAAATGCATTTTTGGAAAGAGCGTAACAGCATTAATGGTCGAAATATTTCAACTTTTAATGCAGTTCCATTCAGCTGTCTCCTGACAAGACACAGCAGAAAATTCAGCTTGCAGATTTTTTATTATTTATACCTTTATTAGCAATCAGAAAACATCACTACACCGTTTTCTATGAGCTAATGCGCTGTCCCATTTGGCGGTGGTCTAGGAGGCGTCCTGCGACTCTACCTTAGTGTATCTCGTCAAACGTCCATCTTCGTTTTAAACTCCTGTTATTTGGCGGGTGCACTAGTGGTTCCATGAGAGGGTTTGAGTGCGAGTCCAGGGCCGTGCGATGGGTAACTGTCCGTTCCCTGAAAACCGTGTGAACATGCGGGATGTGTAGGTCGGAATGAAGGGTGTGATTTGAGACATACCATGGGGCATTGGTTATAGATCTGAGTAGTTTGGATTGGTATCGCTGGATGACAGCTATGTTGGACTTAGAAGCACATCCCCATAATTCTATTCCATACGTCCACACTGGTTTTAGCACTGTTTTACGAGATAGATGAGAAGCTTGTTTTCCAACGATAGGGGGGGGGGGCGGATGTTTTCCAATGAGCCAGTTTATCTCGCGAGTTTTGAGATCGAGTTGCTTGCGTTTCGTTGTCACATGGTTCTTCCAGGTTAGGCGTTTATCAAAGTGAAGTCCGAGGTAGCTTGCAGATATGAACAGAAATTAAACACCAATGCTTACGTCACATCGCCGACGTTAGAACACTGAACGCAACGCCGCCTTCCTGCTGGCAGAAGTCTGAAAATCGCATGAAGTGTCAGCATTTGGAAATGAAGTTTCTTGATTTACCTACCAACTACAAGTCACGAGCCCGATCGCTGTCAAGATGGACCCAGGTAACAGTAAATGAAGGGGAAAGCTTTAACGAAAATGGCCCTGCGCACTGCTGCACAGTATGTTAAGAAATACGGAGTTATTCAAAATGATTGTCTGGGTTTTAACAACTTGTCATACACAATACACCTGAGATAGGAGTATATGTTTTTTTATTTAATAGAACAACACTCCGAGTTTTTGTTACATACCTCAGAGGTGCTCCGTATATACACCCTTTGTGATTCTGCAAACATCAACACGATAATCGAGTTCGTTCCGAACTGTTTGTAGCATGTCAGCGGTGATTATCGATTATCGTGTTGATGTTTGTAGTATCACAAAGGGTGCATATATAGAGCACCTGTAAGGTATGTAAGAAAAATTAAATAAAAAAATACATATACTCCTATCTCAAGTGTATTGTGTACGACAAGTTGTTAAAACCCCGACAATCATTTTGAATAACCCTGTAGTATCCGTGGTCAGTTATTTTTAAAGCCATTTTTAAAGCAATCTTAATATTTAATAACAAAGCCTTGTACTTCTACAATTCATATGCCTGTATTCAGGTGTAGTACTTTAACTCTTCGGTAGATACTAATTCTTGCCACAGATGTAGTCTGCCTACAGAAGCCCTATACAGTAACAGAAACACAGCTCAGCGAATTTTGTGACGTGACTACCACAGTAACAAGGGGAAAACCAGTCGCAAGAACAAGTCATATTCATGGACAATTAACAAATCAAACGAGTTTCTTAATTTCGTCCAGGATCACGCATAGCATGTGAGTTTATGGGTGACTTTGCGGAAAACAACTATTAGCTTTTTTTTAGTTCCGTCCGCCGCCCGTCCGCCTCCCGTCCGTCCGAATAAAAGTTCTCGAATCCCACGCGAAGGATTTGTGCGAAAATTGATATAGGGAGATTTTTTACTAAGGTTCGGAGTCATATCCCTATTTTTTTACTTTATCAGATTGTTATCAGACATTTTGTAACGACAGTAGCGCAAATCTATGACTACATTTGTTAATAAAGTCAACACGGTTGCCAAGGTTGTTACGATATTTACTGAAGTCACTATTGATTTCTGGTAACCTCGATAACCAACGATACAGAAGTTCCTATGCATACTACGTTCACGTTTGTTACCGTTTTTTTTAACGAGGTTATGTACTTGCCCATTTCTACTAAGCGTGCGTGTGCTCCTATATTTACAACGGTTAACAAATTTAAAATATTAATTTTTAGGCGCTTTCGCAAAATTGCGAAGTAGGGGCTATCAGCTTCGTCATCTCTCTCCGTGCTGGACAGATGATCACGAAACTTGATATTTTCATTTTTTCGAAAATTTTATTTTATTAAATTGTCACAAGTATAACGGGTACTTTATATGCAGACCTATGCACATTCATGATAGTATCTCAGAATGAGAAACGTTTCGGACAAAAGTTGCATACAAAATCAAAACCCGCATTTTATTTTCAAAAAATATTTACCCGAAAATCGTGTCCTTTATGAGATAATGTGGAAAAATACGGCAGTGACCACAGGTGTCAATATTATACGGCGCATGCGCTTGACATGCCGACAGCTAAAGCTGCAATCACACTCAGAATACATAATAATTATTGCTTTTCTACGATAAAAATTCTTCGCGAACACGTCTCAATGTCATGACATACGTAAATTGTTTCTCTTGTCATAGTTACCCTACTTGGTCAGGATCTTTGAGTTCTTCAGGCATTTGCTACCCTACGTTCTTTCCCTTTGAAGACTGTGTGACGACATAATTCAGAGACTTAAATAAATTAGTGATTTTGTAAAGGCGGTATTACTCTGTGACACATCAAGTGCGTGGCGATCACTTTGAACAAAAGGGGCCTCTCTTCCGTTAGACTGCCTACTGAAGATCGGAAGTAACCATGCAACACTGACGCATTTGCTACGCAGACAGGATTCTTGCAATAACACACAAATCTTGATAAAGCTATATTATTTTCACTTTATTCCAGCAGCTTAGACGTTTTTAATCTTTTGGCGGCGGAATTATTTTTTTTTTATTTTAGCACACCCTGTATATAAAATGTGAATAATACAGGAACCAAATACGTTAGAATTATGAAACAAACTGCATTTTGAAGATAAAAAGACGGAGAGTATATACCATGTTTCAAATATTCAGTACCTATATCTGTTGAATAAATATATAAAATGCAACTTTAGAAGTTAGCGGTGCGGTACGACCACTGTAGTTGACATTAGGCGTCAAAAGGTTAAAAAGTTTCTCACACACGAGTTAGCTTAAGCAGTTCGTGTTACAGGCAATGACACAGAATTACAAAGGCTTTCCACTGCAGCCATTGTCTTAATTTTGACGTCGTTACCAACAAACCTTCTGGCTTTTTTTTTTTTATTCTGGTGTCATTATTGTTAGAAATCGCAAGTTAACAGGGTTGCTATAGCTACAAATCCGCGCCGTCTATCCTGCAGCTTTTGTCTCTCTTTAGTTCCCTCTCCCATCTGCTGTACTCTTAAACCCCCTACTAGAACTTGCCTACAGCCTTACGCCTGTTCATTTATTCATTCCTTCATCTCAGACTTTCCTACGCATCATTTGCAAGTGATTATGCTGTGTTTTATAGTAATGAGAACAGACAACTCGTATCTTCTTCCGACCTCAGGTTAAGACAGATCGGATCTTGTGCTTTACGAACAAGCATCTTAAAAATGTAAGATATTAATGCGTCTTCTTCTTGTTCCTTATTCTCTTCTTCCTCCTACCCTTCCACCCCAGTCAATATCATCTTTCCCTTCCTTTCTGCATTCACCTCCTCCAGTTTTTCCTTCATAATCATCATCACTTGTTCTCGTTCTCCCTTCCTATAAGTATTTCCCTCAAAGCCTTTTCCTTTTTCACGCCTTCGAAGCATCTTCCCATTGCTTCATTCAATATCCTCTTTATCCTTTTATTGATGCTATAGCTAGAATCAAGTCCGGGGATCGCCAATTCATGAATATTATTTAAATGCTATTTGATGAAATGTATAACCCTAGCGTGTTCATCTCAGTGCTGCTTTAGTCAAATGACAGTGCTAGGGAAATACAGTCTACAGTACAAAATGTCAAGTTTAATTTCATTTCTTTCAGATACGTCTTGATATTATCCTTGCATTTACACCTGCGAGCTTCTTCCTTCAGATTATCCATACAAAACTGCTGATTACATACTCCCATACAAACACGATCAAACACACACAGATACGTACACTGTATTATGAAGGAATATCAAGCATACTTATTTCTTATAACCATAAATACTTGACTGTGCAATTCCAGTCCGAAAAATCGAAAATTAATTCTGTCTTGTCAAAAATGTCTATGAAAGTTCTGAGTTCATCATACAATAGTCCATGAAGGCCCAGAGCGGGAGTAGAGGTATAGCTCTACTCTTTTTTTAACCTCGGCGCTTGGTGGGAGTGAGTGGTCAACGTCACGCCCCAGGCGCTATACACTACGGGAAAGACCCAGTATCCATTTGATAGGAGGCTGGGTGGGCCCCAGGGTAGGTCTGAACCGTTGCGGGAAAGTTCGCCCCCCCCCCTCTCTGGACCGTCCAGCCTTTACCAGATCGCTATACCAACTACGCTATCCGGGCCCTCTTTAAGAAACTATCGAAAAATGTGTTTAAAATCAGCAGAGTTACTTCTAGGCTGAATAGTTTTCGGCCACTCTACATGATTCAGAATGCCTAGATTTTGAAAAATTTTACTCTTTTCCGATCCCTGCCTTTGTAGACGACGAATACAACTGTATGCATCATATAACCAAAATCTGGCAAGAAATTTGTAAGTAGTAACAAGTAAAAATATTTCGAATCTATCCAAAATATATATATAAACAAAAAAGGCACTTCAGTATTTATGGCATACTTTATGCACAATATTCTCACCAATAGTTTCTACCGGTATTCCGGCCATCTTCAGGGTGATATTGTTATTACAAGAATACAAACGTACAAGTGTGGTTAACTAAGTCACCGTCACCCCATAGCAATTAAAATCATAATTTCGGTCAAAATTACGTAAGCCACATACATACATGTTTGAAACCTACGCGGCTATAGAATTCAATGAAATTTTCTCGGGCATTAGGACGTGAAGGTTTTCCGACATTTCAGGGACTGACTCCGTCCCCATCTTCAGGGTGTGGAAGATGAGGACGAAGTTAGTACCGAAAAGTCGGAAAACCTTCACTCCTTATGCGGCCGTCTGCCCGCGAAAAATTCATTGGATATAAGTATATGTTAACAATGAAGAATTATTCAAATCTTGGCAGTTAAAATTGTTTAGTCTCCAGAGTGATGACTGACGCAGTAATGTGGTGAGTTTTAATCCAGCGTGTAGGTGATGTGCTGACGGTATGGTATATTGTTTCAAACTAGTATACCACACCGTTTGATACGCATGGTAGGGCCATAGGTTGTAAACGGCGATATGTCCAAACATACACTTCTATATTCCCGATCCTATGAGTTGACATACTGAAGAAGTTTTCATTATTCATTTAGTTCAACGATTATGAAAGAGACCTGAAGCTTACAATAGACAAACTTTGACGTTTTGCTGACCGTCCTCTCTCAACCTGTGCACGAGACGGCCACCTATAGGTGTGATGATACCAGAGGCTGTGTAATGCAATTCTGACCTCCTGATGATGAGCACATGTGCTCGAAACATGTAGAGACATGAAATAAACTTATTGTAAAACAAAAATTTTGTGCATCAAGTTAGTTAACTACTGAGATAACTATACTGAGTCCTCTCTCAACCTGTGCACGAGACGGCCACCTATAGGTGTGATGATACCAGAGGCTGTGTAATGCAATTCTGACCTCCTGATGATGAGCACATGTGCTCGAACATGTAGAGGCATGAAATAAACTTATTGTAAATCAAAAATGTTGTGCATAAAGTTGGTTAATTACTGAGATAAATTACGATAGTCTGCTCTGTGCATTCTGTAAACATTCTAAAGAGGGTTTAATAACAGGTGTTGTTAGTCACTAATACTCCTGTACATGAATCGTGATCACATAAATTTGCATGGTGTCCACAGTATAACTTTATTTAGAAATATATGCACAATGCTTAGAAAATTATTTTAAACAGTGCATTAAGCTATACATTACCTAACTAAACAACTCCATGGAGCAAAATCTTCTTGCGAAACTAACAGATCCTCAGCTAGTCAAGAAATTCCCCCCCCCCTTTTTTTAAGGAATCTGGAGTTTCTTTTTTTTTTTTTCAAAATAGACCGCCACATGTCACTACACCGAGGCAGATAAATCCAGTCCATGCCCCATCCAACGTCTTTGAAGATACGTCTTAATATTATCCTCTCACATACATCTAGGACTTAAAAGCCGTTTCTTTCCCTCAAGGTGTTCCCATCAAAAAGCCTCTATTTAACTCACAGCTCTCCTATACGTGCCACATGTCCCGCCCACCCGATTTTTCTTAATTTTATCACCCGACTATTACTTGATGAGAAATAGAATAAATTCTCTCATTATGTAGTCTTCAGTACTGTCCTCTACCTCGTCCCTCTTAGGCCCAGATATTCTCCTCAGCAACCTATTCTCCACCACCCTCAACACATGTTTCTCCCACAATATGAGAGACCAAGTTTCGCTCCCATTCAAAACAACAAGACAAGATAGTATTCAGGAAATTTTAATCCTAATAATTTTGGCTAGCAAACTAGAAGACTAAAGATTCTGCACCGCAAGCGTTTCCCAAATTAAGTTTGCTATTAATTTCTGCCGAATCAAGTTTGATTTGATAGTAAAAGCAGTCCCGTTACAGGCCTGGAGTAGCCCACAGGGTTCCAGAAAGTTAAGGTTCCCAGATTTCACGACAACGGCACAGGATGGTGGTAAGGTTGTCAGTCTTACGCACCGGCCGCCTTTATCCCCAGGAAATGCTCCTGGTACTCATTTCTGTTAGAGGATGAGTCGACCCCAAGGCCATAGTGCGATCGGAAGGATTTTATATCAATGAAAAATTCCAATGACACAAGCTGGGATCGAACCAGCGACCTTCCGATTTTTAGCACAGCAGCTTAAACACTGTGCCACCGCGGTCCCCCTTTGATTTGATAGTGTTGTTTCCAAATATTTGATCTCTTCTACACTTTCAGAGGATATAATACCTAACCCGATGTTACGAAATCGTCCTGCATCTGTTCACATGATACGAATATATACTTAGTATTCTCGCCATAAGTATCAGTTTTCAATGAGCAAATTTTGACTTTTAAATTTTCCAAACCGCTGAAGAATATTAGTTAAGTATTAAATCAATACACTTAATGATAAATTTGTCTTAGAAAATATATAAGAAAATCGTATCTAGGGTAACTGAAAACCATTCAACAAATATCAGGATACTGGTGGTTATCTAATATTGATAATTAGGTATTTTTCAAAACGTGATTCACAGAAGTCTTGAGGGAGTTACATTAACCTAAGCCATTTAGTACATGTGATTACTAATACCAAAGAAGGAACCATGGGATGGGCACAGGACTGCTTCATAAAACTCATTGTCAGGGTTGCAAACAATTGGTTCCCGTCGGCACCCCAAAACGGATAGAATCTTGACAATAGTGCGACGCATATTAAGGCTGCATAGTGAAGGACACATTATGTATACTTGCGTACGAGTGGTTTCTCTCATGTAACATGTCATATTCTATCCATTGACGTCAGAGGAAAATATGGCGCACCCGAGGGATAAGCATCATACAGCTGGTCCTAATTCTCATTATGTGCCAGTGTCTCATTAACTCTTCATGGACGAGTGGGAATTGCTTTGGGGTGCACATATGCCGCTGGGTTGACGGAGTACATTAAACATGTAAAATGATCCTTCTACTAACAAGAAAGGCACTCATTTAAGCCAGACAACAGAGGGTAAAGTGGTTAAAATTAAAATCAGAACCTGGACGATGTATTTCTCAGACACTACAAGAACAGCAAGTGTCAGAAGACTCATATTCCTGTCGTAATTTGTCCTGTCCTTTTGTGAATCTGTGACATATAAAGGGATAAACGTATACTAAACACCAGCAGAAAACGGATATTCAAGGTTCTGACAGTAGTTTCGTGAGTATTTAGGTTTTGTGTGATGTTGCTCCGTTGCTGATTGGTTATCAGTCCATATGGCGTAATATCACTAATTATTTTAATCTAACTTGAAAAAATATAGCGTCATTATTTTATCTGGCATTCATCACTTGCAATTCCTGTCAGCTGTATGGGAGTGGGTGGTTAACGTCTCACGCCGACTGCTTTACACCAGGGAAAAATCCCCACTGCATGTCCAGCATCTCCACCAAACACTTACATATTAAAAAAAACTAAATTAGCAAATTCAACTACCCTTCACGGAGACTAGCAGCGCGTTCTGCAGGTAAGAAACAGTGAACAGCTAAGCGGGAGATAGCAGTAAGGTACTGATGACTTCATGAATTATGTCACAAAATGCTAAACTCTTACAGCGGGAAAGAATACACAGAAATAAATGCTTACCCGAGCACAGGAACAAATATAGAATTTATTGGGACAAGAAATCCACATTCTGCTAAGAAAGAAGGATAATAGTTTGATACAAGAGTTACTGTGGAGTGTTATGCCGATTATTTTATGTCCAATTATTATCCCGACTGTACTTCGACAGCTGTACCATGCCGACTCTGTTACGCCGACTGTATTAATTTACACCTTATGGCTATACATTGATTAATTTCATTTCATGAAATTTCAGTGTTCAGAGTACTCTATGAGCATTCTGTGCTGTATAGTGTCGCTCCTTCCTAACCTTAGTTAGTGAGGGTGCTGAGTATGTGGTTGTTGGATGACTTAACATCAATTTTTAATTCAGTAGTTCACCTAAGTACCAACATGCGTTTGTTTCATGTTGATGGAAAGTGATGAATATTAATTAAAAACTCTCTGTATTACATGTTAATGATTAAATTCATGATTAAGTAGGACATGTGTGTTTCAAACCTTACAATTTTTTCATGTCATTATATAAAATGGCCGAAAACGTGGTCCAGTGCAACTGATTGTTTTCAGTAGCCAAAATGTTAAATCTATTCCCTTACCTGAATACTCATTACTTTTGTACCACAATGCAACATTACATGTAACAGGGCCGGGATAGCGTAGTCCGTATACGTGACAATGACCAACGTCATGCACGCTTCTTCTCATTAATTTATTCCGTTTTAAGTACCCTCTATCTGTTTCGAACACATAATTGTTCATCATCAAGTGGTTACTTCTGTACACACAACATACAGTATTTTACCATGCTTCTATGGTGTGTCTAGCTGCTATCCTCCACATGTTCGAAACAAGTAGAGGAGAGTTTAATTGGAATAAATTAATGAACAAAAGTGTGCGTCTGGTTGGTCATTCTCACGTATATGTATGACGATGCACGGTTCAGAGAATGTAAAGCGTAGTCCGTATAGCGACTCTCTGCGGGTTGGACAGTCGGGGGACCGAATCCCTGTGGAAGCGAGGATCACTGCACCCGTCCAGACTTGTTCTGGGGCCTTCTGCAAAATGGGGACCGGGTCTTCTTCCCGGGATTAAAGCGGCTGGGGCATGCCGTTGACCACACACCCCCTCCTTGTTGCGCCGAGACTAAAGAAAGAGCAGAGCTATGCCTGTACCCCCCCCCCTCTGGGTCTTCGTGGTCTTTCTGGGGTGAACGTTACCTTATGTGACATTACACTAGCCATTAGATGCACTGTTTATATGTCATCCTCTCTATCGTATTGCAGAGCGTTTAATTTGAACTGTGATAAACCTGCAGCCACACGAAGAGTATGCAGGGTGCAGGAGGCGACTGGAGGACTTCAAGCTTTGTTCAGTTGGAGATACAGGTTGTCCGGCTTATGGTGACCCTGTGCGCAGCAGCTGTCACAAGAAGTCCCGACGGATGCAAGCTTTCCGTATGATAAGGTTGCCATGGTCAATGACAGGATAAAAGGGACATTCTGTCCTAAGCCAACATTTTATGAGCGATGGAGGAAAGCCAGACAGAGGCTCAGTAAGGAGAGCCATCCTCCAGACATCCCGAATACAGAGCAGAGTCAACTGATACTGTATGACGTCAGCCTCAGATTGTATTAGGCGGATAACGAAAGTGTCAAGGCCTCCGTATATTACAACGTTGCAGGGGCTGTTTCCCAGGAGACTCCCACATCCCAACCCCCTTATTTTACGTCCCCCTTTTTGAACTCCCTCGTTCATTTTCGCTAGTTGCTGTGGCTTTGCCGATGGTCAGCCAGCTGTGTGTGAATTGCAGCACTGTGCATTAGCTCCCCTTTTTCCCCCCGTTAACTCTATTGTTTGTCTGTTTACTCTCATGAGACCCCAGTAAGCCAAATAAACAAGGGGGACAAGATAACGTATGTCCACAATTATTGGTAGTTGATATTGCTTCGATTCCCACACATAATTACCAAAAACTACAACGGCGAAAAGATTCCTTCCTGGGAGGTTGACAGTTTTTTTGGTTCAAATGTCGTGTTTCTCTGGAACCTAAAGTTTCTTTATGCCTGTCAGTCAAGGCACAACAATCAAGTCGAAGTTGGGGCAACATACTTTTCTAGCATCTACTTCCAGAAACGAATTCGTCCATAACCAGATAACTCCATGCAGCAGTGCCCTTCTTGAGAAGGTAACATATTCTCGGTTATGCAAGATATGCGCCGCAATTTACGAAACACGGAAGGTCAGTACCGAGTTCACAACATTTTGCCGCTTGCCCCTATCCTGAGCCTGATAAATGGGGCCCCACTACCCCTTTCAATTTCTTTAAGATCCATTTTAATATTATATTCCCATCTATGCCTAGCTCTTTCAACTGGTTCTTTTCTTAACATTTCCTCACAAAAGCCTCCTCTTTACGTGCCACACGACCCGCCTATCTTATTCTACTTGGTTAACGCACCTGAAGCAAAATTGGTGAGCATTACAAATAATGCGGTTCTTCGATATGCAGTTTTCTCCAATATTCAGTTACTTCCACCCTCTTAGGCCCAAATACCTTCATCAGCACCAGGTTTTCGAAAACGATTAGCCACATTTTGAGAGATCAAGTTTCAAACCCGTATGAAAGTACACGAATACTTACAGTTCTGTATACTTTACCGTTTATGAAAACCGACATACATATTTCCGACAACCACAGAAAATTCTATTAGTCTTGTCAATTCATGCTACATGTTTCCGTCGCACTGACCATCCTCAGGTATTAGATTCATCACGTTAAAACTCAAATAAACCCGCATATATATTTTAAATCTGTGATACGTCACACACTGTAAAGTCAAAATATTAATGGGTATGTAACAGTTAAATATAAATATTTTTTTATATTTCTCGTTTGTGGTTTCCTTTGTTTTATGTGTTCCTGCTTTGTCTAAAATTTGTTAATATATTTTTTTGCTTCAACTCGAGTACTTCCTCGCCTGATGTCCTTGTGGACAATCGTAAATTCTTTTTCTTTAAAATAAAGCGCTGTTATGAGTTCTTGTATATAAAGATCGGTTCCACGCTTTAAAAGATTATGCGTTCGTAGGAAAAGTTTTATCCGCGCTATTTATATTTGCATTTTCGTCGTATATAATAAAATTTTAAAAACAGTTTTGGGTTGTTCCTGTTTTCCTGTGATGTTGTTGTCTATGTGTCTGGCGACTGCAGCCTGTACACAAGTTATGTGCATATAAAGGCAATATGAACCTTAAAATTTCATTAGGCAAGACACAAATAAACCTGGTATTCTCTTTCCTCAACAGTACATTCAAACCACGACAATGGCTATGAAACGAGAAACGTAACGTTAATACAAAATACATTAAGTTAGTCTTTCTTTCAACACATATTTACCGGTGTCACCAGCTCCCTCACAAGCCAGATAACCAAAATTTTGTTTTCTTTGTATACGAATGTTTAGCATTGTTAGAAGCTCAATGCTGTAACTAGTTTATAGACCTACTAACAGAGCAAACTGTCTGTCCCATTACGTTTTCGCTTATATAATTAACGTAATAATATTAAGTGAAGAGTGGATACAAATTATAAACCTTCTCATTGTGTAACTGTTTTCATATTGTTATATCCCCGTCCTTACTTTAAAGCATCCTGCTCAGCACTGTGTTCACAGACACACCCAAATTAGACTAACTGCAACACATCTTCAACTCAGAAATTTTCGTGCAGTGTTACATCCAGGAAGTGGAAAATGTAGATTTCTCATCCCAGATGTCTAGAGTTTCAAAATGAGCTGCAAGGGACAACGAGAAATGAAGATGTTGAAGACAAGAGCTGAAGCGAGAAAATTAGAACCAGAAAACGGAGGGAGTAGCTGGTGGTGGAGTCCTTACTTGAATTTCCTCGTGGGATCAACAACAACTCAACAAAGTTTACTTGCTCTCCATGGTCTAACTCCTTCCTCTACTTTCTGCAGTGTCATTGTACACAGAACAGGCAGTCCCTGGACCGAAGTCCAACTCCTAATATGAGAATGGCGAATCCAAGACAAACAAAGAAATCGCTCGTTCGTTTTCATTTTTACAGTGAAATAATATTTTTGCTTCTCCGATACTTGTCCGTTTACTTTAACGGAGAATAAGAAAAACCCAAGTAAATGTTCTGGTCGCTTAAACATAAGACAAGATAGAATCATAATATTATTTTAGGCAATAAATAATTTAAAAGTGTGGTATAGTAAAAACCATCATGAATAATACTAACAAATACAAAATATTCAACGGAGATAACAGAATCTCATGGTAATGTGAATTGTTCCCTGTCTTTTATGCAAATACAAAGTTTAAAATACAAAATAAAAATTGTTATGTCTCTTTCCCTGTGCATCTAAAGTCTGTCTCTCACATTAAGGGAAGCTCGCAAATTGAAGATTTCTTAAAAGGAATGTCTGAGGAAGTTTTGTTTGGACGTAAGAGAGAGACGAAGCAAATGGAGATATAAAAACTGTGTAATGAGAAACTTCATAAACCTTATTCTTCATCAGTTCATACAAAGATGAGCAATTAAAGGAAAACGAGATTGGGGAGGTAGGTATTCGTGGTGGAAGGTAGGAAATCAAAGGCAGTTACTGTCGGAAAACCAATCGGTGACACAACTTGAAAGTTTACGTTCAGAAGTGAAGATGATATTAAAATGGTATCTTCGGATTCTATAAAAGTGGAAGCTTAACCTCTAAAAGTTTTTTATATTGTCAATTGCTTTCCAATTTAGAACAGGAGATCTGGTTTAGTTTGCTTTTACGAGGTATCATTCGATAGAAATTTTATTCGCATGGCACTGATGTTTCGCGTTTCACGAGAGCTGTAGTCTGGAAACAGTTCTGTTAACATGGACACCAAACGCGAGATGAGCATTAAAAGCGACAAGAATGGAACACAAGGGCTTTCCTAAACACGAAGAAATAATTGTCACGTATAAAAAAAGAAGCCTGTCTGGGAAATGAAACCAGACTTTCATCTAAGTGCTTATTCACATGATTCGGTTCAGGTGTTCTGTTTTTGGCCGTTGTAGTTTTGTCATTTCGCACCGATTCCTCTAAGAAACCTGTTAACTTTCAAAACTTGTGGAATTAGGTCTAGGTAGATCCTAGGGGATTGTTTTTATTGACCAGTTCCTATTACTGCTTGCCAAATTAAAGTTCAAACTACTATCATCGTGATTGTCTGGCGAACTCACATTTGTTATAAACGTGTTCCTGCGGGAGACCTGTTTCAATTTGCAACAATCCAGTTTACACTACTGCTTTCAGGAAGGTGGCTGTTGGGTCAAAAGAGGGATTCTTGTAATGTGGAAAATTCATGTCCTGTAGAATGTTACGCTGAGCCATTGGGTATTTTCAAAACTACGAAAAATTCACTACGGGCCTACGAAACACCTTGCACTAGTTACCCAACGACACAGCGTAACATACCACAAGACTTCCGTGTTCAGCAAAAGAATTGTGTGAACCTCAAATACCGCTTGTATAGGATCATTTCAGTAGTGATCTGCTGTACCGTGCTCTACACTACCATCATCGATTCACTTGAGATCTTCGCTCTTCTAGGATGTTACGCAGCGTAGATTGGTAGTTGGTTACCGACGTTTCCGGACAACCTATAGGTCGTAAACTCAAGGGCTAACCCAGTGTGGATTGGCAGCGCGGCGGAAGTCCGACATCACAATTTCTTTCACTTGCTTGTAGATGAACACCTCAGAGTCCTTGCCTGTCCACCCGTCATAATTACCTTCCCATCGCGTGTGGCAAAAGCAAAAGCTGTATTTAAACACTTGTTACCCTAAAAACAACTCGTCTGCAATTTTAATTACGTTACCACTAAAGAATTTCAGGAACAAATCTGTCTGTAGAGTGTATACAGGCTTCGACTCCCAGCAGAGATTTCCACATTTCTTTTCACCGCCATTTCCCAGAATGGCTTTGGAGTACACCCAGTCTTCGATCGAATTGCCAAGGAGAGTCCTTTCTCTGAAAATAAAACCCTCCGATCATGGAGCTGACCATGCACTTCTATTCAGGATCGGATTTTAGACTGCACCTTCCGTTTCTATGGCTCCCATACGGCGTTGTTACGCACAGGAGAACGACTTCCCACTTCCTTCTTTTGCAGTAATATTCTTTCTTTCTCAATTTCCAGGAGTAAAGAGAAAAAAAGCACTTATCTTAATCAATGTTGAGTTCTGCTCTTTTGGGTTTTAAGCAGCGTAGAATGGTAGCCTCTTACCGGCTTTTGGGTACAACCTACTCTTGAAGATGGGCCGATATGTTTTACCGAAACGTCGGTAACGATCTACCAATCTACACTTCGCAAAATCTCAGAATTGAGCAGATATCATTTACACCGCGACGGAAGCCTGATATCATGCTTAATCGATACTGTTGAGTCATCATTTAGATGTAAGTACTTAGTTGCTCAGCCAATCAAGACATTCTCACATATTGTCGATACAGGTGTTCTGTTTACATTAAGATAATGTAACTGCCCATTGGGTAGCACCTGTGTTAGACTTTGTATATGTGAAGTACCGCGTTCAACTCCAGGAACGGAGCCCTGTTATGATGACAGGTTTCATTGTGATTTTCCTCAGCCTCTGTAGACAAATGCTGGTATAATACACTAAATGAAGTCAAAATCATTTCCTTTCACATTTTTTCTCGGTTAGTAGGGTTCTATTTGCTCCTACATATTCAGAAAAACTGACATATTCATTTCACAAAATATAAATTTTAAAAAATAAAATACAGCAACATAAAATAAAATAAAATTTGCAGGATTGATGGAAGTCTCTCATCAGATAACTTTACGAATCAGTTCAATACAGTCCACAATTTAACAACTTTCTTCCCTAAGATCACTTGTGATATTGTGTTCCAAATCTTTTCTTTATTAAAATTTTGTACCAAATTCTAACATCATCCATGCCTGTTACATGCCCCACATATATAACCGAGAACTGAGGTTCTCTCAGCTGGAATTATGAAGAATGTGTAGGTGAAGATGGAGACAACGGGGTCTTTCGAAATGTCGGTAAACATATATCAAACTATACGGCGTCATATCCTCGAAACAGTACACTACGTCTTATTTGTCTTCACGTTTTGTCGTCTTGAAACTTAGTGGTGAAGACTTTAAATTACCAAGTTCTTCCCCACGTAATTACGCCATAATGCTGCTGTCTCTCTTTGGACGGCACGTTGTTTTGAACACATTTGAATACGCAAAATTCTGAAGCCCAGAAGTCATATCCATGCGCACTATTACTACGTGACAACTTGCTAATGCACGAAACAAGCGTGGCGCCAGGGAGTGTACCAAGTTTTAGTTTTCTAAATGTCGCGTGTGTATCGCCTACTGTAATGTTAAGACTATCACATAAGTCAGGTCTCATTTCTGACCCAATGACGTAAAAGTATTAACATGAATGGATACCAAGAAGGCTAAGCATCCCGCAGAAGCCAGCACTCCATCTAACACCAGCAGCGCCTGCAGTACAGACAGCAGTAAACAACGTAATGAACATCGCAGACATAGATGAAGTTCAGTACGCGTGAAGTCAGGCTTCCGCCGTGAAGCCAATGAGAACTGCACCCTTCTGTGTTGTTGCGCAGCGTATAGTTGTAACTCCCTGCCGACGTTTTGGGGCAACCTATCGGTCCCTTCTTGAAGGTTCAAGAATACAAGGGCTTCTTGGATGCTTGGCCATTGAAGATGGGACCCATAGGTTGTCCAGAAAAGTCGGTAAGGAATCACAACTATGCGCTGCGTAACAACACAGAAGAGCGCAGGTTTCGAAGTTCAATGTGATCAGTGTGTACAGTGTCACCTGATAACCACGCTTGGTAGTCTACAAATGCATGTAATGTGTTCTGTACGTATTGCTTCATGAGTGAGAACGCCGCCTTCGTGTAAAGGTAAGTGGTGGATAACTCACAAGATTTGGAGTGAAATTCTTCCAAATACAACTTTTTGAATTTGTTGTTAGGTGCCTTAGGGTAGCTAAAATATGGCACATAGCGCCATACCACAGGACAATTTCGCAGTTGGGATCATCTGCTTTAGGTAAAAAAGGTAAAGCAGTCCCATTACAGGCCTGGGAAGGCCCAGAGGGTTCCAGGAAGTTAAGGTTCCCAGATTTTCGTGACAACGGCACAGGATGGTGGTAGGTTGTCAGCCAAACGCACCGGCCGCCTTTACCCCCAGGAAATACTCCTGGTACTCA
>Ga0131853_10008573_pt1 | contig 18654 bp, 12 predicted proteins | sample TergutLab28metaG_FD_92764 | JGI IMG/M metagenome (GOLD analysis project Ga0131853, IMG submission 92764) | Labiotermes labralis P1 segment gut microbial communities from Petit-Saut dam, French Guiana - Lab288 P1 (version 2) (version 2) | ecosystem: Host-associated > Arthropoda: Insects >...
ACACACACACACACACACACATATCTTTTAGGTGGACAAGTTATTCCTATTAAGACCGTGCCATGGGTTTGTGATTAGCTAGCGACCTCTCAGTGCGGAGGTCTGTGTTGAATGTCAGACTAGCGTATGCGAGGTTTGTGGTGCACAAAGTGGCACTAGGACAGGTTTTTCTCCGAGTACTTCCAGATTTCTGTGTCCGTATTATTCCCTCAGAGCGCCGTACTCATTTCTGTCGTATTGCTACTCGTATAAAAAAAGTGGGTGAAGCCTCGAAACCTTCAAACAAAGCAATCGGAGGCCATTGGACGGAAAAGTACTTTGTCATCCTTCGAAGATAATCCGACCGGCCAACCAGATCGAATAGGTTTCTCGTGGTTTTCCATGTGCGCTCCATGCTTCTCATGTGGACTTCCCAGTATTGTCTAAATTCCGGCACAATGCGGCAGTCTTGATACTGACAACAAACCTCAGCCCAAATGTAGCAACTGATCAACCCCTTTCCTCTGCTGTATACGCAAATTGTCCGCTCACCATCATCTTAACCTTCTCACTTCCCAGTCCTCTGCTTCGCCTCTAACCTGCACTTACAAGAAGGACGAGCGGGTACTGTCCGTGAATCATGAGTTCCTTATCAGATGAATGTTATGTACTGGCGGATCACTATGAATCGAAAAGACTGCATACGCAGCGTACTCTTAATTACACCTTCGGCCTTTTCGTAAAGCGGTCGATGAAAGTCGTGTAAGGCCTCTCAGAGTGTCTGTCTCCGTTCCGATAATCATTATTCTCATGAGAAGTAATTGTGTATCGACAGTTCGCACATAAGCTGTATCCTGCTGGGCAGACGAGCTGTGGTCACGATTTAATTATGTCGTTGGATGTTCCCCACCCTGTACCGGACGTGCCCTGTTCCCGATTCAGCGGATCGACGTGCAAACATACCTCGTCACTGTGGTGCTCCGATAAAGCGCCGTGTCCGGAGGGAGCGTCCATTCTGCCCAGCACAGTTCACTCATTTATCTTTATTGTACTGCCTTTAGAGAACAAAGATATCAAAGTGTAACGTCAAGGGAAGAAGACATTTTTATGTAAACAGGGTCTCTGTGTGTAAACTTAGCTGATTTTTCTTGAAAAAATAAATGAAGTGTATGACAGCACCATGCTATGTGTCCCACCTCCCTAAAGTTTTAAAACTTTGAATTATATAATGCGAAACGTGAATGGAAGTTATTATGTTCTAGGGCATCCAAGTTTTGTACACTGGAATTTCATACAATTGATAGCAGTAACAAAGCGAAGGTATGAACACACAACCTAGGAGTGACACAGGCAACATTTAGTTTAAAACCCAAAATGATGTGTGGTAATAGGAAAGTATAAACTTCTGTAAAACCAAGGCTAAAATTTGTTTCCGTCGAAGAAAGTAAATTTCACAAAATGCGGTGAAGTACTCAGGTCAGGTCTCTGAATTCAATACTGATGACCTACAGTTCACCTGTATATAGGCCCAGTACTATACAAAAGCATCCTCGAACTCCAAGAAGGGCTTGCGTGTTAGAAAAGCAGGAAAACCTGTTCGTCACCCTGGAATCTGTCGGTTTTAGAATATGTGGTAAAGCTATCCCATTACAGGCCTGGACAGGCCCGCACGTCTCCTGGAGAATTTTTCAACAATCGGCACTAGAAGGTTATAAGGTCAGCCGTACGCACGGGCCGCTTTGACCCCCTAGGTGATAACGCACGTACCCATTTCTGTTAGAGGCTGAGGCGACCCCAGGGCCATAATGCAGCCGGAAGGATTAAGTCAGTAAAAAATGCCAATGACCATATTGGGAATTCAACCCGCTACCTTCCGGCTTGTAGCGCATTTCCTCAACCAATTGCGCGTATCCCCCAATTTTAGAATATGTGGTAGCTAAACGTTAAAGAGGTAATGACACTGAAATTAAGGTATTAAATTTCCCTAGTCTAAATAAGAAAGACTCGTATTGAGTATACAAAGCACATGCAAACACTGCCGTAATAGTACCGCGGGTGTTGAGCCCTGGCCACCGTACTTATGACAAGAACACGAGGAAAATTTCACAGAGGCTCTAGATATTTTGTGGTAAGTCCAGGGTGAGAAACACGAAATAATAAACGTTAATTTTTATGTGGAATTTTTATACTCAAACAAAAGAAAACATTTTCTGTGGAGTAGGACCTAATTTTCGCGAATTTTAAAGCCGCTGATTTTTTATATAGGGGTGAAGAGCAAAAGCGGAGTATCTGGAGGGATGGTATGAAGCATAAGGGTTGCTGGACATTAGAGCTATATTCCAACTATGCCATTCACAGCTCTATAAAACTCATTGCCGTCTGGTTGCATGTTCTGTTTCAAATGTCTACTACGGACTGAAATACAAACACATTGACACACTCACACACACACACAAACACAGCCATATTAATTCTCATGCTTTAGGTCTCAGTCAGAGTTATGTCCGTTAGACGCTCTAACTTCACTAATCAGAATTACAGGACGTACCGAAAGTTTTCATTTGCGTAAAAGAACAGTGTGTAATTTGTTGTACCAGAAGCGAGACAAATTTTCTGCCATCACCGACACAAATGTCGATTGCTAGACGCTGAGCGATTTAGAAAAGCCTGCAGAACTTCCTGGGTAAGTTAATCAAGTAACCGTTCATTAAGGAAAGTCTGTTAACATTGGTTCAGTTAGGGAAGGTGAAGGTTTTGTGTTAGTTTGAATGTAAGAGAAGGGATACACGCGCACTGCGCCGCGTTGGACGGAAGGGACGGACGCAAGGCACGTACGTACATAATTTGTTTATCGCCTTGTTGCTTACGTGGCATCTCGCACTGATCCGCATCCGACAGAACGGTGTTGGGCAACTTCGTTTCTGATTTTTGGCGGGAATTTTTGTGATCCGACCGATATGTGCTGATGGTTCGCTGGTAAATTGGATTTTCCTGGCATATTATATCTCAACGTATCCACTGTAATTGATTTCCGTGAGTAATTCGAAAATTGTTTCTAAAATTGTCTTATTTTCTGATAAGTCATGATCATGCTTTTATTGCATATATTATGCACCGAGAATCGTAACTTAGTTTTCTTCCTCAGTTAACAAACAAATATTCATTAGTTCTTCCTCCGAAATGTTAATATTGTTCACCAACCGACAACCTGCAGTCAGCTGAAATCAGCCAGTCCATGCACGGTAAATCCGATGCGTGTTCGTACCTAATAAAATAGTCGGTCCGATGAGGTCTAGTGTGCGCCTAGACAAAGACATGCCAGAAATAAGGGTTTCCGTTGAGAGATTACGTAAGTGACTCTTAAGTTAAAACTAAAAAAACTTTGTCAAAAAACGCAACATGCTAACTGTTGGAAGTACGAGATTGTGTCACTCTCCATCCCGAAGGTGCCGGGTTACATTCTCAGTTCTGCTGGTCGACTATCAGGTTTGAAGTTTCTGTTGATTTTCATGTTTTCCTCAAGACAATTGATGGTCAATATAAGGAATTTCAATGTAGATTGGAAAAAAATATAAAAAAAAACAGCAGATCAAGGTGTATGTATATGGAACAAATGTTCAAGCATTTTTAATAGCGTTCATGCCGTTGTGTTGCAGCTCACTGACAAATTATAAATTTCCGTCAAATAGTTTTATTATATTATTATTAAATTGATTGTAATTAAATTATTTTGTCTGAACGAAATTTATATTCTGTTGTCAAATATTCAAGCAAACAGTTTGCTCATTTTAATGTTTGCTGTGAACAGTTTTGGGTAAAAAATTTGGCTATACACATATTAACAGCTCGCTAGCATTAGGAATTTTACTGTCATTAGTGGAGTCTAAAGTCCATCTAAGTAGACTATGCACAAAATTTCAGCCCCCGCCTCCTTATGGTCGGCACCCTACACCTCCAATGCAAATTCCAACAGATTGTTACTGGTTAGGGACATAATCGCTGTTTTGTGTGACAATCATAGGAAACTAATAAATACACTGTTTAGGCAAAATGCAGGACGTCTAAGTTTGAAGCAAATGGAACATATAGTTACCACTGTTCCTTGAATTACGAAGATACGTGAAATGTAACGGGAATGTCGCTACTGCGTGATAGGTTTTGGAACGTCCTATGTCTCGTGCTACATTAGAATTTGATGTGCCTGGTTAAGTGCCTGTGTGGAGGGAGCTTCAGTTACACTGGAGGGGACATGGAAATTGTCAACGAGGCTGAATTTTACACGTTACATCCGTTCGCAGTGCAAAGCGAAGTTCGGATTGAAGACCGGGAAAAACAAGTCAGTTATTTAGTTCTTGAATGCTTGCTGTCACTCACTTCGGAATTCTTTGCCTTCCAACTGTTATCTGTAATCACAAATATTAAAATGTACAGGAATATATAATAGAACTCCACTTATCCGGATTAACTGGGACGGCGAGCCATCTGGATATCCAGAAAATCCGAATAATTGGATTTTTCTTTCAAAATAGGCTACAATGGCAGTTTAAGGTTCGGCTGTTATTATTTACAGTATGCACCTGTGTCTAAACCTTTCGACCACTCCTGATTTACAGTTCTACAAGCCATAACACTGTACTGTACTTGATCGGATAACCGGCAATTTCAAGGCAAGTTAGTTCTCTAGAATTCTCGAAAAATTTACCCGAAGGGCCAAGCCGGTCCGGATAATTGGAGAGTCGGATAACTAGCGTCCGGATAAGTGGAGTCGTACTGTAATTTTACGCATCTTTTTATACTTTCTTTGTGCCGAGATAGCTCAGTCAGTACAGTGACGTGATAACCGGCGAAGATAGATTCATTTTCCAGCAGAGGCAGTGATGCTGCTTGTCTCCAAAGCGTCAAAAGGCTTGTTATGCAACCCACCAATCATCCTATCCAGTGGTTGCTGGGAACTGCTTCTTCTGTAGAAAAGCGGCCGTAGCGTGATGTTTACCACACACCTACATCGAGTGCTGAGATCAGGAATGCCTAGAACTAAGTAAGTCCTCGTGGTATGGTTCTTAATTAAGCACGGGGAGAACTTAGGTGTAGATCTATATTCCAGCGGAAATTGTCATATGAAAGGAAGAACATAGGTTGAGGGATTTCGACAACAGGTTACGACGGGAATATTTGGACCTAAGAGCGGGGAATGCCAGTCCATTAGGAATGTCTACAGCGTTATTCGTGTCTAGACAAATAACTGTGGTGAGAGTGTGTGGACTGAATTATTTTGGCTGACGATAATATTCCGGAGGGCTGTCATGAATACGGTAATGAGCCTTGGGTGACATAAACTGCCGAGAATGTTTGTCTACTTGCACGACCATTAACTTCGGAACAGGAACAGTACTGCCTTTAGGTGGGTATTTATTGCATTAATTAATTATTTATTTAGAGAGAAAGACAGAGGAAGTTGCACATCAAGGAGCTTTATGATTCGCACTTTCAGCAAGATGGCCTGCCAGTTGGATGTACAATTTAAGGACGATGAGATGGATGGTGCGTGTAGCATGCATGGGGATATGAATGTATTAGAAACTTTGTTCATGAAACCTGAAGGGAATAGTGCATTTCCTAGATCTAGTCCTAGATGGAAGAGTGATCCTGAAATGGATCTTAAAATAGTAGGATATCGTTGTGTGGACTCTTGATTTGTCCCAGGAACCAATGAAATGAGAGGAATTTTAAATAGAATCAACGACTGATATTTTCTGAAGGACTTTGCTGCGTAGTGTCAAGGTCTGTTGCTGTGCTGAGGAGCCTTGATGGGCACGCGACTACATGAAGGTAGGCCCGTGTTTGCACTGTCGTGGTCTATCGATTTCGTATCTCTGGCACGCATCCGGTTTTAGAACTGTTGTTTTCAGTTCGTACATGGTTTCTTTCATCAGTAAAATTCATGCTCGCAGATTTATAAGGGACCTCTGAACCGTGGATATTGGTGAAACGCTCATTGGTTTGAATCCGCTCAGAATTAAACCAATCACTTCAAAAGTTCGCGTGTATTTGCCAGTGTTAACGCTAACATGAACTTATTGAGGTAAAGCCGTCCTGTGATTCAATCGATTTGTTCTTTTCATTTTACATACATAAATAAACCCACGAGTGCAGTGTGATCATGTTGAAGTGAAAAGTAGAACTCTATTCTGAAGAACCTGCGTTACACTGCCGCTATTTAGAACCGTACAAACGCAATATTGAAAGGTCATGTAAAGTTTACAAGGTGAATTCATCGAACTAGGAAATATTAGTGGATGACCTTTAGAAAATACGAAACTTCGTTACTTTGAACAAGATTAGCGTTTTAGCTATTTTCTCGGGCTGTTAGTGACTTTAGACAGTATGCCTGCTGAATTCTAAACACGGCCATGTTCGGGGGAAATTAGTTGAGGAGCGTAATTCACTGGATCATAGCCCTTGAGCTGTTTCACTTTTCGTATTACATAAGGTAAATTATTGTATGCCGGCACGGTTTTGCCAAAAGGACGCGGATAGAACGACCCGTATTTCACGAAAATGTTATCAATACCGTCGACTAATTGTAACATACCGGATTTCTACCTGAGTTGACCAAACTGGATCCACAAATGTAATATATCGGTTGAAGTAATTAACCTAACCAGCAGGTTGTGAAGCTTCCGTAATGTGAATCTAATTTTAGGATTCCGACGGTTTGTATTTCAATTAAAGGTCTAATGCTGTGTGAAGCCAAAGGAGAAATGGGCCAGAATTGTAATATATAGCAACTGAACGTATTCCAGAATTTTAAATATTAGGTGAATGACCTATGCATGAAGTCGGATGTTTAGTTACATAAGTTTCCCACTTCACAGTAAACACAGCGTCTTCATTACAAAGTCCAATCAGTGTATGTTTTATAGTGACAGTCTCTGTTACTGTAAGAATTATGAGCAAAATGAAGATGTTTTAAATGTTAAAGCAAGTGGTACGTATAGTTACCACTGTACTTTAAATGGCTTACCTCCTCTAAGTAATTGGCAACACAACATAACTCAGTATACATATCATGGTAAACGCAAAGTGATTCGCCAGACGCACACTGATGATCTAGAACAGGGCTGGCCATTATGTAGCCCTCGAAGAAAGTATTGAGGTCCTCCGTACGTACAGTTTAACATTCATGCCGTAAGTCTACAGAACATAATGTGGCAAATTTATTAGTAGCTAGAAGGTTTAGAAACTAGAACCCATCCCTTTGAAGGCGGCATACATTTTCATCCAGTTCAGTACATCCTACTGCCTTGTCATTCATCCGTACTTTTAGTGTAACGTATTGTTTGTATATAACGGCATTCTAGGTAATTCTGTCGACCCTCCAGCTTTTCGATGTATGTATAAACACTTGCCGCCCTCAGGCGAGTCCTTTACGGATTATGTGGCCACCTGTGGGTTGAAACTGCCCAGCCCTGGTCTAGACCACTGTCGTAAATTTTCAGTGTTTATTCATTGCTGTACCGACATGTCGTTGTTTCTTTCGTGTGACGTCACAGTCTTTACCTCGCAATGAGAACAACGAACCTGATTTATACATAGGGGAAGCTAAGTAGTTCTGGAGCGGAATTTTCAATGAGCAGTTAAAAGTCATTCAAGGATATAAACCGACAAGGTACACGAGGACAGTGTGTTACAGAAAAGTCATTCAGTAAGTAAAAAAGTAGTAGTCCATAGTCCATATCTGCATCCTGTTATGAACTTTATGAACATTATGAACCCATTACATACACTGCTACAATAAATTTATTATTGTGCCCCATACAGAATATACCTGAATTTTTAAGTGATCTTCCCTGAGTGTTGGCTGACCAAAATCTAGTATGCATTTCACATTTCATACACAACAAAGCTACAAGTCGAAATTAACCAAGCCTTTATGTTTAGGTAATGGACCTGTATGTAGGCCTACTATGTGATTTTATCTGCGCCCGCGCATGTGATTGGCTTTTATTTGGTTCGGATTCGAAAGTCCTGGGTGACGAGAATGGAAATTGATTTATAGGCCTTAAGCTTACCTTCATTTATGCAAACAGTGCTTCATACGGTCTGTACTGTCGAAGTAGGATACACCTGCCCACTGTCTATATTACAGCAGACCGGTATGGCCTGTACCCTCTGTACAGGGTCAGACTGATGCACCTCCTTACAATCTGTAATGTGGTAATTTGGTACACATTATTGCAGTATGTATTGGTGCAGACACGCCGCATTGCACTGTATACCAGAAACTTCCTGGCAATCCTTCATGTATTTTCCGAATCACAGAATTTCAGTAAGTGTGTTAACATTTTCTTGGCTCATACTGTATTTGCTGCTTGTTCATAATACCAGTCACGACGTATGATTCTATCCAGCTGAGCCCCAAACCTCACCGACAAATGATCATAACTCAAGTCAAAGAAAAGGAAAGAAATTCAGCGAGCTGTATAAAGAAACTACTCTTTTTTGGGGCTTTATTGTTTATATTGACATTGATATTTTGCCTTTTACATATTTTTCAATATGTAAAGGTCTTGAAATATGCCTGCAGTATTGTTGTGATCCTTGAGAATGATGTTAAGCAGAAACACGCCCCTCATAAATAAATATGTTATGAAAAGTGTACCTGGTTGGTTTTTCTATCCCATTGATTTCGTATCACTGGCGAATAGGCTCATGAAGTCCAACATTTCGAAAGCTTCAGTAAATGTCATGAATTCGACGTGTTTGGCACGTTTCATCAACTTAGCTACCCCTGAAGTAGTCGAGAGGTAAATTAATTATCTTTCATTAAAACTAACCCGATAAATGCAAGGGTGACGAATCGTAAAGGAATTTAAATACGGCTTTATTATCCTCTGCAGGCAGTTTGGCTAGGCGTGGTCACCGACTGTAGGACGCCACGTTCCCACCGCTCTACTGTAGGAAGCTATTAAGTATAGTTTAGAAGAAAAGTAGTCTGTACAAGTATGTTGTAAAAACTGTATTACTTGCCGACGACGGTCGTAAAATCCTACATAGCCTATAATAAAAATATCCCACAGTGCTAGACTGTTGGTCACATTTTATTGGCGTTGCTGTGGATATCAGGTGCTGCTGTCTCTGCCTGGTGGTATGGTGATAAACTAATTGATAGGAGGAATCACAGAAGCTATGGACAGGCAGTCTGGGTTCGTATATCGCACTACAGGCAATTAAGTTAGACCCTATATTCTTATTTGCGCAGCCAAGTTCACCGTTAAAAGATGCAAAATGCGAGAACAAACGAGAAACGATACAGTCTGTACCACTTAACGTCTGTCCCACTCGTAGAATTTACAATAACAGTCAGCGTTACAAAGCAGTTGTTAAGTGTGATGTGGCACGTGTTCTGCGATATTATTGATAACTGCAGTTCTTGTCCACAAATGGTTGATGTTGCGCGGTTGGTGATTTGTTTAAGGTCTTCCTGTGTGTGTGGGGGGGGGGATTGTTTTATAATCGCTGTCTTCCCCAAATGTAATAGTCATATGATGCCAGATCGGGTGAAACAGCAGGCCACAGAAGACAATTTACTAGTCGGTACCCAAAAGTTAACATGAGGTGGTCACTGAATTTTTGACTGTAAGGGTGGTTGGTTGCAGCACCGTCTTGCTGGAAAAACGCGAACTCCTTCTTCTTCTCCTCAGTTAAATTTAATAGCGAATTTCTGGATTTAGTATGTCCGAGAAGATGGAGCCGATTATTCTTGTCACACTGAGAGCACACCATGCTGAAACTGAAAAACCGATAAACCTAATTGTTTCTTGCGACGCTTCCCGAACAATTTCTTCCTTATATAGATGTCGACATTAAGAACCTCCTGTTAAATGCACTTCATATTCACGATTAGCAATTTCCCACCGTCACGCGCATCTTGTGAACCTGGACCGTTTTTGAAGTCCTGTCGTACTGTGTATCAAAACACGCACCAACCACACTACATAAATGAGCTAGCCTGTAGCGTGGTATCCGTATTGAATGGTATTACCTGTCTGTATGACCCACACTGTAAGTCTGAAGTTCTCATAGCTCTGAACGTCAAAATTTCGTTCTTTTTGGATATGATGCCATGTAGTTTGGTATGTGCGGACCTACTGAGTTAAGGAAATAATAGCCCTTTCGTGTGAGATTTGTTTAAAACGTACACACTGTGTGGGAGAAATGCAGAGATTTTTAGTGTCATCGGGTGGTAAGTATAGTTGCCATTGGAGTTTATAGTGTTAAACAGAAATTGTGGAGGTTAGTACGGAACCCGCATATTAATCTCGTTGTGCGCAAGTAAGTACTTGAACTGGAACATTAATACACTGTATTCGTATAGAGTAAGTCGCGTTGAACCGGTTTTATTCTAGTCTCCCTTTATCGTTAGCTGTTTACATTCCGTAACCACCTGTGTTGTTGGGAGATATCTGGCAGTTTAGAGGCTCTTCCCAAATCTTGTTTTTTTTTTTTATTGATATCCCAACATTTGTTGTAATTATAGTCGAAGAAGCATGGAAATATACATAAATTTAAGTTATGTTAATTAGGCCACTGACAGTTAATGTTTTGCCTTCTGTTTAATCATTATACAGGACCGATGGACCTACAGGTTTTTTCATCTTTATTCCCTTCCGAACGTGCTCATTATATTTCGCCCATGATTGGATGTAAAGCAGTATTACTTGCCCATGCTCTTTCTCTCCGATTGGTTTTTATAATCAGACTTCATGTCATGTCGCGTCACGTCCGGCTCATTAACGTGGAACCGGTCAACCATTCAGTAAACAGGTCTCAGTTCCTTTTTTCTCTCCATTCTCACGGTTAAGAGTGAGTCAAAGAGCAATCCGCGACAATCTAGTTGCTTACTCCAGGAGCACGTTAAGTGCACCTGTCTATCGGCTATTTCCCACGACCATGAGTCCATGAGTTGTGCTGCAATACTGGGTAAGCTTATATGTGTGTGTGTGTGTGTGTGTGTAGGAGTTACTTAACCAGTCGCACCTTTTCACTTCCTGAAAGGGTGGGATAAGCAAATGCTGACTCACACATTGCCCTCTTATACCATTCAAACAAAGATGTTGGAAACTGAGAACTGCTCTCTTCTGGATTATTACGCAGCGAGTAGTAGTAATTTCTTAACGACGTTTTGGGACAACCTGTCTGTCCCATCCTCAGGTTCAAGAATCCAAATCCTTTTGTATTCTTGAACCTTGAAGATGGGACCAAATCCTTGTGTGTTATTACATAGCGGGTAGTGGTAAGTTCTTACCGACGTTTCGGGACAACCTATCGGTTCCATCCTCAGGTTCGAGAATCCAAATCCTTTTGGATTCTTGAACCCTGAAGATGGAAACATCCTTGTGGGTTATTACATAGCGGGTAGTGGTAAGTTCTTACCGACGTTTCGGGACAACCTATCGGTTTCATCCTCAGAGTTCAAGAATCCCCATCCTTTTGGATGCTTGAACCCTGAGGATGGGACCAAATCCTGGTGGATTCTTGAACCCTGAGGATGAGACCGATAGGCTGTTCCGAAACATCGGTAAGAAATTACCACTACTCGCCGCGTAATAGCCCAGCAGAGTGCAGTTCTCATCTACTTCGCGACGGAAGCCTCCAATCACGCATAGAAGTAAGAAGTTGTAACTCAGTGTGATTCATTTTGGAGAGTAGCGTTAGATAACACTGGAGCTAATAACGAACTGAACTTGATACTTTCTACAAGCATCGGACGGGCAGCAGCTCTTATTGGTACACTTCCTTACACAAACAGGAAGACGACGCACAGAGAGACTCATTTTAACGACAAGGTGGTAATGTTCAGGAGCTGATAAAGCAGGCAGCTTCTCACTTCTCTACTGTCGCCCTGCCTTCGCGCACTTCTGAAACGAAATACAATGCATAGCTATGGAAGGTGTTGCACCTAAGTCAGGAGACTGCAGTGAAAATAATTTTTGCGGGTGTGCTGTTGCGAATTTCGATTGAAGGTCTGATATGTGTGAAGCCAAGGAAGAAGGATCGGGTGTATATATATGAGTTAAAGTAGCCCAGAATTTTAAATATTTGGAACGTGTCCTAGCCATAAGTTCAGATTTATATGTACACCGGTAATTACGCCATTAAACCCCTTATGGTTCATCACAATAACATGCAAGCAGTTCCTCACAGAAAACAAACTTCCTGTCCCTCACAAACACAGGAAAATAATCCCCGTTTATTTTCACAACCATGCGAAACATAAATACGGTTTGCGGATACAAGGCAGAGCGTTCCAGATATACAAGTGTGTGTATATATATATATATATATATATATATATGAGTTAATTATATCGTAAACACTGTTTTGTATAGGAGGAAACAGATAAACCTGTAATTGAATTACAAGTGCTGTATGCAAGAAAGTTAAAGCTGTTATCAGTAGTGCCACAGTGTCGGGTGACGTATCAGTCGGACTGGAGTCTATGGACCTGCAGCCTGCCAGGACTGTGAATCAAAGGCAGATAGATCTCTTAGTCAGCCTCATAGCCTAGCATTATGCCGGCTGACCTCAGTGGAATGTGTCGAAGTTTGGTGCATGCGGCAGAACCTTTTGAGAGGCTGATATTTCCTCATATAGTCAAGAAATCCCGCACCTTATGGTATCCGAATGTTGCGTTACCGTGTTTACAAGAGCCCGCCAATTGCCCTGTGCTGAGCCAGATGAATCCATTTTATGCTTTCCTGTCTATTTCATTCAGACGCATTCTAAGTTCTCTTAATATATACGCCTGTTTCTTTCAAGCGATAGTTTTCTGTAGGGACTTACCGCTAAAATTTTTTGTGTATTTCTCTTCCTCCCCGTACGTGCCACATCACCCTTTGATTTCTTTAACCGAATATTTCACGAGGATAATAAATCGTGAAGCTCTTCGATGGGTGCTCTCCAGCTTCCTATTATAGCGTCCCTCTTAGACATAAACATATTATTCAGCACATTATTGTCCAGCGCCTTTGACATCGTCCTTCCTTGAATGTGAGAAAACAAGTTTCACACACACACACACACATACAAAACCAAAGGTAGAATTATAGTCCTGTGCATATTTATCTGTACGCTTTTAGAGAGCAGATTGGAATGTAGAGGAGAGCAGAGTAATAATTGGGTTTGAGACCTTTCGGTCCCAATGCACCTAGGCCTTAAAACAGGTCCTTTTGTGCCCCATACTCCGATGCCAAGTTATAGGAGCCCTGGTCCTTCACAGAAGTTCCAGATTGCCCCCAGACTCAGGCTCCTAACATAATCTGGATCCAAAGAAAAGGAGCCCAGATTAATTTAATAAGAGATGCTCCTTTTCCAGAGCCGTCCTTCATCTGCCTCCCAAACCTCCCGGTAAACGAACCACCTCCAAACTCCCCAACGGGGGCACCTGTGGAGAGAGTTGCCCATTTCCAGTGCCTTCCTTTACGTGTCTCTTGAATTCCTGAATAAAAAGTTCTTCTGATAAAAAAAATCTCCCCCCCCATATTTCCCAAAACGGGTCCACTATGGAAACAGACGCCCATTTCCAGAGCCTTACTGAGCGTATCCTTTGGGGTCCCAAGTAAAGGAGCCCTCCCTCCAGCTTCCCCTCATAGAGCTCCCACAGAGAGAGAGAGAGAGAGAGAGAGGGAGAGACGCTCCGTTTCCAGAGCCCTCTTCAACTATCTCTCCAAGTTCACGGTAAACGGACCCCCCCCCCTCCTCATGTTCCCCAACGGGGACCCCATGGAGAGAGATACCCGTTTCCAGAGCCTTCTTCTAAACATCTCCCGATAAAAATATCTTACCTTTCCCCGGTAACGGACCCCCTCCCTATGTTACCCCAACGGGGCCCCAATGGAGAGAGATGCTACGTCTCCAGAGCCAATGGTTGATTCATTCATTTATATCTCTCAAGAGTCCCCAGTTAAGGAGCCCTTCCACGAAATGGAGGAAAATATATGGTCACCGTCCACGGAGCCCCAAGCGGACGGAAAGAGATCGTTTACGACACTGCTATCACTACCCCAGTGCCATGCAGCCTTCAGAACGATACCTTCCACTTTGGCTTGGGTAGACGAGAGCCTCGTTAGCCAGCGTGTGTCGTATTAACCCTGAACAGGGTATCTCCTACACACCTGTTACCGCCTACCACGTGACCCAGGGTACGCATCCACGTAACCCTGAGGTACGGACGATGGTTTGGATTTATGGGAAGCGAGCAGATTGGAATACAAATGATTATACATTGGATAGTACCAGGGATTCCCTTAATTTAATCTGATTTTAATTTTTTGCATACAGTTTCGATTTGTTAGTGTCATTCCCAAGTATTGTAATTTTGCCACATTTTGAAAAAAAGAGTTTCTTAGCAACCCTTATTTTGCTTTGTATTTGCTGACGAGATATGAAAGCATGCTTTGTTTTCCCAGTATTTACTTCTAGACTAACCTCCTAACCAGAGGCTAATTAAGCTACTGGGGTTTCCTTTATGGGGTTCAAGGCCACAATAGGCCCGTGGCTATAACCCCAGATACTTTTCCCCGCCAAAAATTTGGTGTGTGTACGGCAGAGGCAGTTAGTGCAAAGGTCTTTAAACTTCTGCATTATGCAGGGTTTAGCAGCATACCAACGCTGGAAGCAGTCAGGTATGTTGTTCCTGCTAATAGCCTTGAAATTGAAGTGTCCGCTCAAGTCCTCAAAAAGCAAGTCAGTTATTTACAACAGTTGTTAAATGTTTACTTTCTTGTTGTTATTTCAGTTTCGAATTACAAGTTTCTGGGCGGTTAATTATCTTCTATAGTGCAACTATTCAGCTTGTAAGAATGAACTTTTACACTTGCCGATTTTGTGCAGTGTGGTACATCATGTTTAATCTTCGACTTGGATGCAGTAACACGATATTTGGTATACGATAAAATCACACGTTTTACAAGATAAAATATATTTATTCTCCACCAGTTATTAGGGCGCGTGTTATATGAAGTTAAGAATGATGTCAATAAAATTTAAAATATTTCGGAGCTCGTGGGTCGATACAAAACTCGTGGGCTAAGACAGCATTGTGAGTGGGGTGGGGGGGGGGAGAGCAGATCACAGCTCACGTAGATTTGTGCGAGATTTGCACTGAATGTGATGGTGAATAAATGTTCAGCACGATATACCTGTTTGTGCTTTGTATAATTTCGTAAAAAAACCCAGCAATTTTACACTTACGCGTTGCGCACGTTTTGTGTTTAACACAATTTCCGAATGTGACGTCATTGTATCCAGTATCATCACATGTGTTTACTGCTTGTAACGATATAAATGTTTCGTAATTAGCCCACATGAACAGAACGTACTGACTGTAGTGTGAAGTTCACTCTAGAACAGGTCACGAAGGCCCAGAAGGGGAGTAGAGGTATAGCTCTACTCTTTCTTTATCCTAGGCGCTAGATTGCAGTGGTTGGTCAACGCCACGCCTCGGCCGCTTTACCTCCGGGAAGGAGAGCCGGTACCCATTGTATAGGAGGCTGCTGGGCCCCAGGACCGGTCTGGACGAGTGCGGAAAATCTTGCCCCCACCGGGATTCGATCCCCGGACCCTCCATCCTGTAGCGAGTCGCTGTGCCGTCTACTTACTAAATGTAAGGAATTAAAATGTATATTAATATATGTACAAAATAGTGTCCAAATTAAAAGTGACTTTTAAGGCATAATGGTTTTGTCGTGTTCGTTGACCTTGGTATTTGTGCCTTCGCCCAGTAAAGTAAGGTCATCAGCGTACCCCCGAAACTGGTGTAACCCATTCAATTTCAGTCCCTCCTGGTTTACTTGGACCTTGTTAATGACATACCCTGAAGCGTGGTTATGGATGAATAGCGATAAAGCGTCTCCCTTTTCGGGCCATTTTTGATAAGAAAAGTATGAGATTAATTTTGGCGTTACCTGTCTTAAACACATTTTCATTATGAAATCTGGATGATCGGTATACCAAGTCAGTGGTAATATTAATTATATAAAACCTTCCTCCTTACCGAATTATAGTCTTTCTTTGAAGTGAAATCGTCTGGGAAAAAAAATATAAGGAAAATGGACCGAATTGCGCGCAGTAGCATATCGACTGCGATGCCGTCATCGGTGCCACAGCTTTGGTCCATTTCGTATTGTTCAAGGGTATATATACATTTCGAAAATGGAGCTGTTTCGAGAAAATACTCTACAGTTAATTTCTCTGTTGCATATTCGTGAAATATTCATGAAAAATTGTGAGAGAAACAATATTGTTACAGTCATTTTACATAATTAAGTACACGCATGTTAAGAGGGCTCTGTTTATATTCCGACACAGTATGTTGTATTTGATGAAGAATGAGAGTTCTTTTTCACTTTTTATCTGCGCTAATAATACTGTGATAGTCAACGTGTAGGTAAAGGATCCCTTTAAAAATTGCCGATACAGAATTTCAGTGTTGTACTGTTGATTTTGCATGATATCAGAGCGTGAAATTCTTTTCCAGTCAGCAACTCTTCTGCATTGCTTGGGACTGATCTGCATATGGAACTGTAAACAGTCTGAAGTCACTACGAAGTTTACTGTCTTCATTCTTTTTTTATTTGTGTCAGAGAAAACGGTGCGAACTGTAGTTTTGTACGATCAAGGCGACTTCATGGAAAAGTAAAAATTACATCGCCACTGTTTGTTGCATAATAACAGGCTGAACGACCACGGTTTTCTGATTTTTGATTCCCGGAAGGAGCAAGAAATATCTGTTCTGTGATACATGCAGGCTGGCCCTGGTGCCCACCCTGCCTCCTATTTAGTGGGTGCCGCGGGGTGATGCACCCGACGCGCGATGATTCCTGTGGCGCTGCGGCCTAACGCGGGCCATGGCCTCCTCATTCTTGAGGTTTCTTGATTAAACACAACGACGCATCACAGTCGGTATGACTCCTCTGGACGAGTGATCAGCTCGTCGCAGAGACCTGTATCTGACAACACACAACACTCACAACAGACAAACATCCATGCCCCCGGTGGGATTCGAACCCACGATCTCAGCAGGCGAGCGACCGCAGCCACTGGGACCGGCGCGTGATACTAATGCCAAGGTTAATTATTCTTAGAGGACTAACTCCACTTTTCCATATGTAGACCTATTTATGTAAAGTTACTTACTTAACAGCCGATTCCACTGGCCGCGCGGTCTAAGGCTTAGGTCTGCGGCCGCTCGAATCCCGCCGGGGGCATGGATATCTATCTGTTGTGAGTGTTGTGTGTTGTCAGGCAGAGGTCTCTGCAACGAGTTGATCACTCGTCCAGAGGAGTCATACCGACTGTGATGTGTCGTTGTGTTTAATCTAGAAACCTCATGTATGAGGAGGCCCTGGCTCAGTGGGAGGCTGTCGCGCCAAAAACAAACTTAACTTGACAGCCGATCCGGTATCCGCCCGTTCTAATGCGTGGGTTTGCGACCTCTCGTTTGCCGGGTTGAGGGTCCGAATGCGACCGGGGGCATGGATGTCTGTCTCTTGTGATTGTTATGTGTTGTCAGGTAGAGGTCTCTGCGACGGGTCGATCACTCATGAAGAGGTGTCCTATCAAAAGTGGTGTTTCTAAGTGTGATCCCGAAACTTCAAATATGAGTAGGACTAGGCAAACTAAGGATATCAAGGCATTAAAAGAAAACTTGTTTAAGAACACAAACAGCTCCATAGTGCTTATGTCGTCGTCGTCGTCGTCGTCATCATCATCATCATCATCATCTGCTTGTGTTGAGTTGTCACAGCAGTTTAGCTGGTTCTCGACAGAGTACTGGTCTCACTGCCCAAATGATTCTTATTCATTGTTTTGCCAGAAACTTTCTCACAGTATGAAATGTATCAAATGTTAGCTGTATTAGAATATATAGAGCAGGAAGAAGAGTAAGCTTGTTTGGAATAATATCCCCTTGTGGTTAGTACTAATGGTGTTATGTAGGTCTTTTCAGTTGCCACATTTTGGAAAGCTCTTCTTCCATTCTTTATTCTTCCGGGGCTTCTCGGTGATGGTGCTGGGAAGGTTGTGACTGTTAGGCATTTCTGTGTATATATATATATATATATATATATGTGTATGTGTGTGTGTGTGTGTGTGTACGTACGTACTGAAATGCCTAACAGTCACAACTTTCACAGCAAAGGATAAGTTGGTTAGGTCACCTGGAGAGAATGGAGGAAGATAGGATACCCCAAAAGATCTTCATTCTAGAACTGGAAGGGACGAGGCAAAGGGGAAGACCCAGGAAAGGATGGAAAGAGGAAGGAGAAAGAGATCTTAAAGTGCTGGGTGTGAGAAGATGAAGAAAGTTGGCGACGGATAGAAAAGATGGAAGGATATTGTTCGACAGACCAAAGCCCACAGCGGGCTGTAGTGCCAATGGAAGAAGAAGAAGAAGAAGAAGAATAATAAGAATAAGAATATATATATATATTTGTGTGTGAGTGTGCGCGCTCTTCTTTGATTGTTTGTCAAGTATAACTGTGTCCGGTCTGTAGTTATGGATAGCTAGATAAGTTATTACGGACCTGTCATAGTATAGTTTATAAATGGAGTTCCCTAACACGGACTGTGGTGCATATTTACAGTGCGGTGTTGGCGGTCACTATGATTATC
>Ga0131853_10008576_pt1 | contig 18650 bp, 19 predicted proteins | sample TergutLab28metaG_FD_92764 | JGI IMG/M metagenome (GOLD analysis project Ga0131853, IMG submission 92764) | Labiotermes labralis P1 segment gut microbial communities from Petit-Saut dam, French Guiana - Lab288 P1 (version 2) (version 2) | ecosystem: Host-associated > Arthropoda: Insects >...
CCGCATTGGCTGGGATTTTAATAGCATAAATTGTGTAGAGTATGCCAAGATTATTGAGGATGCTGGGGCGGATGCAATTGCCGTCCATGGACGCACAAGGTCGCAGATGTACACTGGTTTGGCGGACTGGACTTGGATTAAGAAGGTGAAAGAAGCCGTTGGTGTGCCAGTGACAGGCAATGGCGATGTTGCCGAACCAGAACAGGCAAAAAAACTTATGGAAGAAAGTGGCGTTGATGCTTTGATGGTCGGGCGTGCAACCTACGGCGACCCTTGGGTTTTCAAGCGAATTTCCGTCTACCTTTCCACGGGGGAGTCGCTACCAATGCCCACCCCCAGCGAAAAAATCGCCATGTCCTTACAGCACGCAAAGGACGCAACCCAGCATGATGGGGAGAAAGTCGCCCTGCGGGAAATGCGTAAACACTTTTCTTGGTATATAAAAGGCTTGCGGGATGCCACCGAAGCCAAAGTAGCAATTAACCAAGCAGGCAACTTTGATGAAGTGCGCAACATCTTAAAGGAGTTGGGAAGTAAGCAATGAAGCTTTTTGACGGCAATCTAATTATAAGAAAGGCGGAAATTGAAGATGCTGCCATCCTTGGGCGTTGGTGGCGCAGTGGCGTGGTTATGGCGCATGCGGGCTTCCCCAATGGTTTGCCTGTTACAGATGAGGAGATTAAGAATAAATTCAAACAATGGAACGGCAAACACGGCCTGCTTATTTTGGAAGCGGATCATGTGCCTATTGGCGAGATGAGCTATAACAGCAAAGGCAATGGCATTGCCCAAATCGGCATAAAAATTTGCGTACAGGAAATGCAAAGCAAGGGCTATGGAAGCCGTTACCTTTCTCTGCTTATTGATGAACTTTTCAAAAGAGGCTATAACCAAATTGTTTTGGACACTAATGCAAAAAACACCTCCGCCCAACGCACCTATGAAAAGCTGGGCTTCAAAAAGGTAGGTGTGCGGGAAAATTCTTGGAAAAACCAGCTGGGGGAATTGCAAACCAGCATCGACTATAAGCTTGACAAATCTGACTGGAAATAAGGAGCGTATAAACATGGAAAACGGCAAAAAGTTTGCACTAACAAATGAGGGTATAGAGAAGTTGGAAGAAGAGCTAAAAGACCTAAAAGGGCCAAGACGCAAGGAAATTGCCCAAAAGTTAAAAGAAGCCCGTGCCCAAGGGGATTTAAGCGAAAATGCCGAATATGATGCGGCTAAGGACGAGCAGTCTAAAATGGAAGCCCGCATTGCCCAAATCGAGCATATACTGCGCAATGCAGAAGTTATAAGCGAAGCTAATGGGGACTGTATCGCCCTTGGTAGCAAAGTAAAATTGTTTGATATTGAGTTTGATGAAGAGGTGGAATACCATATAGTGGGCCCCGCCGAAGCCAACCCGAGGGAAGGGCGCATTTCAGACGAATCCCCCCTTGGTAAGGGTTTAATTGGACAAAAAGCAGGCGCAAATGTGGATATTACAGGCCCAACGGGTGATGTAATGAAGTTTAAGGTGTTAAATATTTCGTAACCCCCCCTATAACATGACATTTACATTAGAGGGTGATGAAGTTGAAAATGTCATTAAAGAGGGTTGAAGTGGACAAAAAACAAACCCTCATCAATTTAATAGAGAAGTATGAGTATGAATTTTCTCAACATCATGGTTGGGACGTAGATGAATTTGGGTTATATGACTGTGATGTTTCTGACGAATACTGGAGTGAAAACGAAAGTTATGCCGCATATTTTATTGAAGCCAATGGGCAACTGGCTGGCTTTGTTATGATTGCTGCCGGCGCGGAAGGGCATGTGGAAACAGATTATTTGGTTGACGAATTTTTTATAATGCACAAATATCGTCGCCATGGCATAGGTAAAAAAGCAGTTTTTGAAATTTTTGATATTTATAAAGGTAGTTGGAAAATAGTATTCACCCAAAATGCTACATCAGCTTATTTTGGGTGAATATTATCAATGATTATATGGGCGGGCAATATGAGCTTATAAAATCTTATGAACATCCTGATTATCTTTATGATGACGGTACTTATGGCAACGTTATAATGTTTGATATAAACGACCTAACCCAATAAATATTATATGCGTTATCTCCACCCTTATCAATGCAGGTTCACAAAGGAAAATGTAACAGGAGGCGATAAATTTGGACAATGAAATTAATATTTTGTGCCAGCAAAGAAGAGACAAGCTTGCGGCATTGCAAGAAATGGGCAAGGACCCCTTCCACACAACCACTTTTAATGTGGATACCCATAGCATCCGAATTACCGAAAATTTTGATGAAGTGGAAGGTAAAACCGTAACCGTAGCGGGTCGTTTAATGTCCCGCAGGGATATGGGCAAGGCTTCTTTTTGCGATTTGCAGGACCAAGAAGGGCGTGTGCAAATCTACATCAGCGGCGACAATATCGGAGCCGATATGTATGATGAGTTTAATAGAAAATGGGATATTGGCGACATTTTTGGCGTGGTAGGTGAAGTTTTCAAAACCAAGCGTGGCGAAATTTCCGTACGTGCTGTCACCATCACATTACTTGCCAAATCCCTACAAATATTACCTGAAAAATTTCACGGCTTAACAGATGTGGACAAGCGTTACCGCCAGCGTTATGTGGATTTAATTATGAACCCCGAGGTGCGCAAAACCTTTATTAAACGCTCTGCCCTTATAAAGGCAATGCGGTTATTTTTGGATAACCGTGGCTTTATGGAGGTGGAAACCCCCATTTTGCACACAATCCCCGGGGGTGCTTCCGCCCGCCCATTTGAAACCCATCACAATGCCCTGCATTTGGACATGTCTTTGCGCATAGCCCCGGAATTGCCCCTTAAAAAGCTTATCGTAGGCGGCTTTGATAGGGTTTATGAAATAGGTAGGTGCTTCCGCAACGAAGGTATATCCATAAAGCATAATCCCGAATTTACGTCCATGGAGCTGTACCAAGCATATACCGACTACCACGGCATGATGGAGCTGACAGAAAGCCTGTTCCGCCACCTTGCCCAGGAAATTGCTGGCAGTGCCAAGTTTGAGTACCAAGGGCAGGAAATTGACTTTGAAGCCCCATTTGCCCGCATTAGCATGGTGGATGCTGTTAAAAAATACGCAGGTGTGGATTTTGATGCCATTGCAGGTGTGAAAGAGGCAAAGGAAGTGGCAAAAGCCCATAAAATCCACTTTAAGCCGGTGCATAGCAAAGGGGAAATTCTCAGCTTTTTCTTTGAGGAATTTGCAGAGGAGCATCTGGTGCAACCAACATTTGTAACCGACCATCCTGTGGAAATTTCGTTTTTAAGCAAAGCGGACCCCACCAACCCCGATTATACCCAGCGTTTTGAGCTTTTCATCGGCGGGCGGGAATATGCCAACGCCTTCTCCGAGCTTAATGACCCCATCGACCAACGCCGCCGCTTTGAGCATCAAGAAAAACTGCGCCAAGCGGGGGATGATGAGGCATCACCCATCGATGAGGATTTTATAAACGCCCTTGAAGTTGGCTTGCCCCCAACAGGCGGGCTTGGCGTGGGCATCGACCGCCTTGTGATGCTTTTAACCGATTCTGCATCCATCCGTGATGTGCTATTTTTCCCCACAATGAAACCTTTACAATAAGGCTTAATTGTGATATAATGAATGCTGGTGATAAGTATGAAACACGACCCCAACAAAATACGCCTAATGGCGCAAATGGCACTGTATGACAAAAAAGGCTTCCAAAAAGATGCGGAGGCCAATGAATACTTCCGCCATGATTTTATTTACAAAAAAAACATGTCCATGCGTTTTTATGTGGGCATAGGTATTTTAATTCTTGTGGTTTTTTACGCCCTGCGTATGCTTGCCGTGGACCAGGTGGATATTTTCGCCTTGGACTTTCAAGCGGAGCTTATGCGGATTATTATTTTTGCCGTGGTTGTAATGCTGATTTACAGCTTTATCGGCACAATACTGTTTACACGGGAATTTTTGTTGTCCCAAAAGCGTGTTAAGGCATATTTTGCCCTGATGCGGGAGTTGCACGGGGAAGCTGATGAAGAAGAGGTGGCCGCAGTTAAAGAACCTGCCCCAAAACGCCTTTTTGCCCGCAAAGCCGCAACAACCCCGCCACCCCAACCCGAAGAAGAGGAAGAGCCCTTCATCTTCCGCCCATACCGCAGCCGACAAGCCGACGGCAACCTAACCTACAATTACCGAAGCACCGATGACCCGTCCCTTTGGGAAGATGAGGATGACGAGAAAAAATAACGGGGGTACACTCCATGGAGCAACTAATAAATATAAGACAAAGCATAATAGATGTGTATAAAAAATTTGAAGTGCCGATAAATTATAGCTTAAAGTTTATTTTGGCATTGTTTGTGTTTTTGCATGTGGCACGCCTTGGCATGTATAGAGAAGAATTTAGCATCTTGTTTAATGGTGGCACGGGCGTGGCTTTTGCAGTGCTTTTCGCTATCATCTTCACCGTATCACCCCCTGCCCTGTCCTTGTTTTTTGTGGCAGGGCTTATTGCCATACAGTTGTCGTTGGTTTTGGAAGTTGCCATATTAGTTTTCCTGTTTTTGTTGCTTATTATCGTATTTTATGCCCGCCTTGCACCCAAGCAAACCATGCTAATCCTTGCTATTGTAATCGGGTTTAACCTCAATATACCTTATGCGGTGGTGCTGTTTGCCGGGTTATACTTTGGTGTTGCAGCCATCATTCCTGTGGTGCTTGGCACGGCGGTTTGGAGCTTTTTACCACTGTTTACCGAGCTTGCCCAAGGCGTACCCGTGCATGCGGCGGAGGAGTTTGATTTTATGGAGCTACCCGGCGCATTTATGGACATTTTTGGGCAGTTTTACGAAATTGTAACCACAAACCTTGCGTGGGTGATAGTTGGCTTTGTTTTCGCAATGATGATACTTGCTGTTCATTTAATCTCCCTGCTGTCCATTAAGCGGGCTAAGGATATTGCCCTTGGTGTTGGTGCATTTATCGGGCTTATCAGTATGATAATGATTGTTGCGGTGGCAGAGGTGGATTTAACCATGCTTGGCATCATCTTGGGCAGCATCATATCCGTTGGGATTGTATATGTTGCCAAGTTTTTTGACAATGTGATGGATTATGCCCGTGTAGAGCGGGTTAAGTTTGATGATGAAGATAATGTGTATTATGTAAAAATTGTACCGAAAGTTAAGGCAGCAAACAGACCCCAGCCCACGGCTCCAAAAATTGATGATGATAGCGATGACGCACCCCAAATAATTCGCCCACGGCGGGCAAACCCCTATGATTACGGACAACATTCGGATGACGAATAAAACCAAAACCCCTCAAATTTGAGGGGTTTTGGTTTTATTTTAAGTATACATTTCTTGTGATTATTCTAAAATTGATGGGTAGCCCCAAACGCCCATGCCGGTGTTATGGATAAAGCCGGTAAATGTGGCATAAACATGAAACCAACCGGAGGATACTTGAAACACATTGGCATTTACAGCTGTGAGAGAGCCGGAATATACAACACCGTTTATTAGGCGGCTATATGGCATTGTTCCGCCAATGGCGGCTTGGCCAAGTGCCACAGCCCCGTTAAAGTTAAGTGCCGTACCCACAAGGACGGCATCCGTAGGTTGCATCGGTTTCGATAAAACTGCCCGGCGCCCATTCAGATGAGTAGTTTGGAACGGGCGCAATGGGTGGCTCCAAACCACAACGGCAGAAAATGCCATCACCACGGCTAAAATTTTATGCTTCACAAACCTTCCTCCTTTGCCAAATTTACTTTGATGTAATACGACTGTGTTGGCTTGTGCAATATTATAAATAACCCACCACACACTAATCGTCAAGCGAAACCGATGGGTAAATCAAAAACACCCCACAAGGGGGTGCTATGGTTGTATTCCAACACTTACTTCAATTGCTCTATCTTTGCTATAACAGCGTTAAAAAATAATTTATCCGCCGCAACCGCATATGTAAGGCCAATCAAAGATGTTGCAATGCCTTGGAATAATATATAATCAGCAAAACCAAATCTTGTAAGGGCAGTAAAAGTAAGTATAATTGTGAGTGCCATAGTCAAAAACCCTGCTAAATAAGCACTTCTGCGCATCAACTTAAATAGGGTCAAGGCATCTTGTGCATGTTCTTTGGATATAGTATTTTTTGACCCAAAACCCACTTTAACAACTTTTCCAAAAAGACCTTTTTGCCCGAAAGCGATATTTGCCGAAATTGCACCAAGTGCCACAACAATAAGTGATGGGGCATCGACAAGTGCCAAAACCAACCTTGAATTGTAGTTGGCCGAAATCGCAATATAAATGGCAACTGCTGCCACCAAAATCAATGCTGCAAGTATGCTCTTCACACAAACACCTCACTTTAATGCAATGTTACCACCTGCACACGCATCGCATGGCACCAGGATTGTCTGCCCTGCATGGCATTATAACACCAACAGAACACCAGAAGCCAAACCATCCACATTCGTTGCAGCTGCCCGTCAATGGCTCAAACATAATATCTTCCGGCACAACACAGCATTCCAGCACTGTATTATAGGCGTCTTGCGCATCTATTGTGGATGCAACAGCCGTAACTGCCATTGCAAGAATGGCAACTCCGATTACCGAAACAATAATCTTTCTGAGATTTTTCATAAATCTTCCTCCTTTATAAAATCGGCGGCAAAGCCGCTTTAATGCAACGCAGACCGTACGCACCCGCATTGACTTGTACAATATTATTGTAGCTTATCACGCACTAATTGTCAAATAAAAACCAAAGATAAATTCATATAAAATCACTATAAGTAAATATGTCCACCGGTGTTGACATTCCCTTGTGACGTATGATAAAATAATGTGTTGTGTTTCATTATGAAGGGGCGTGTGGTGCTGTGGCAGAGCAAATTTCAAATTTCCTTAATTTACCCAGCTTTACAATGCCCGCATTTTCTTTCACATCTATTTTAGATATTGCCCTTATCGCCTTTGCTGTTTACAAGTTGCTAAGCTGGATAAAACAAACCCGTGCATGGGCTTTGTTTAAGGGCATTGCCACCCTTGCGGTGGTGTACCTTGCAGCCGAAATTTTAGATATGCATGTAACCCAATGGCTTATTAACCAAACCCTTGCGTTTGCAGTTATTGCCTTAATTGTAGTCTTTCAGCCGGAGGTGCGCCGTGCCCTGGAAAAGATGGGCAAAGGACGGCGCATACCCTTTCTTTCCATGTTAGTGGAGGAGGATAAAAACGAAGATACTGCCGCCTGTGTGGATGAAATTATTGTAGCCGCCATAAAAATGTCCAAAACCCGCACAGGGGCTTTGATGGTAATAGAGCAAGAAACCCCGCTGGGAGACTTGGAAGCAAGCGGCGTGCGGGTGGATGCGGTGGTATCCAGCCAGCTGTTGTTAAGCATTTTTGAAGATAAAACCCCGCTGCATGACGGGGCCGTTTTGATTGGTAAGGGGCGTGTAAAGTCCGCCGCCTGTATTTTGCCTTTAACAGAAAAAAACTTGGGCGGCGACCTTGGCACAAGGCACCGTGCCGCCGTAGGCGCATCAGAAAACAGTGATGCCTACGCCCTTGTAGTGTCGGAGGAAAGCGGTGCAATATCCATTGCAAGGGATGGCAAATTGCATCAAAAATTGACGGAAGATGAAATACGCAACATGCTTATGTCCGGTGTTGCCCCCATAAAATTACGCCGCAAAAAGAAAAAGAAAGGATAATACCATGGACAGTTTCCTATCAAAATTAAAGGAAGTGTTTGTCACAAACCTGCCCCTTAAAATTGGGGCTGTACTTATTGCGCTGGCAATTTGGTTTCTTATCCTTAATTTTCAGGACCCTGTACGTACGCAGGAACTTTTTGTGCGTCTGTATCTGCGCAATGAAAATGAGCTTGTAGGCAGCCAGCACCAATTCTTTTTAGAAAATGCCGAGCAGTTGCGAAACCAAATAATAACCGTGCAGGTGCGGGGAAATAATGCAGATGTGCAGGCATTTGAAGAAAGCCTTGTGGCATATATTGATTTATCGACCGACAGGATAATACAAACCGCCGCCGAAGGGCGTGGGGAGATAAACACAATGGTTAATGTGATGGGTAATTTTGGGGACAGGGTGGATTTTCGCTCCCATAGCCCATCGACAGTAACTTTGTATCTGGATAATATTATCACAAGGGAATTTGATGTAGATTTTGTGGTGGCAGGGCAGGTGGCTGATGGTTATGTGCTTGTGGAGGAGCGTTACACCATAAGCCCTGATGCACTTACTTTGCAAGGCCCATCCAGCTTACTTGCCCAAATTGACAGATTGGTGCTGGAAGTGGATGTGGAGGGGCAAACCGGTACCATACAGCGCAATAACCAACGCCCCATTGCCGTCAACGAAGATGGGGATGGGATAACTTCACATGACATACGCATTATCGGCGGCGTTGCAGTTACCGTGCCCATTTACCGTGGCGGTGTTGTAAATATTTTGCCGCCCACCCACGAAGGGGGCTTGGGGGTCGGCTTTGGCGTTTTGCCCATACACATAACCCCATCCCAATTTTATGTGGCAGGCAGCGGGGATGCCATCGAAGGCCTTACATCCATAACCCTGCCGCCAATTGTGATGGATGGGGCAACCGAAAGCTTTACAAGGGAATTTGACATAAGCCGGCACCTGCCTGCGGGGGTGTTTTTATTAGATTCTACACAAAACATTGCAACAGCAGAAGTGGTGATAGAGCCCATAAGGCAAAGGGAATTTACCGTGGCAAGGGAGAATGTGAACATTATCGGTGCACCATCCAACTTCCAAATTTTAACCGACAATGTAACCTTTACAATATCCGCCTTGGAAAGTGTGTTGGCGGGCATTGGTAATATTAACACATCCATCAACCTTATCGGGCGTGGTGAAGGGGAGCATACCATTAATTTGAATGTAAACCTGCCCAGCGGGGCAAGTATTGTGGGGTCAACCCCTGCCCTTGTGGTGCATATTGGCAATAACCAAGAAAACAACAACCTGCCGCCTGATGATGCGGACGAAACAGACACACAGGAATATCCCGATGAAATAGAGCCGGAACCGGAGCCTGATGAGGAAAACCCGCAGGATGATGAAGGCGATAGCGATGATGAAACAGAGGGGGATTAGTATGAAATTTGGAACCGACGGTATTAGAGGGCTTGCTAATAAAGAATTAACTGCAAAACTGGCATTTGAAGTTGGCCAGGCGGGGGCTTTGGTGCTTGCCAAAAAAACAACTGCACGGCCACGTATTTTGGTTGCACAGGATACACGCCTATCCAGCGATATGTTGGTGGCAGCTTTAACGGCGGGCTTATGCTCCGTTGGGGCAGATGTGATAAATTTAGGCGTTTTGCCCACGCCCGCCATTGCCGCCTTGGTAAACCGTTATAACGCCCACGCAGGCGTTATGATGTCCGCCAGCCATAACCCATTTTATGATAATGGCATTAAATTTTTTGACGGCAATGGATACAAATTGCCCGACCATATTGAAGATGAAATTGAAGCACAGATACTTAAATTGGATGACTTAGACCTGCCCAGCGGGGCAGATGTGGGGCGCATGTTGCCCGCACCGGATGCCCTGCCCTGTTATGTGGATTTTTTGAAAAAATGCGTAAATAGCACGGATCTTTCAGGGCTTACCATTGCGCTGGACTGCGCCAATGGCGCAACTTACCAAGCCGCACCCTTGGTTTTTGAAGGGCTGGGCGCAAAAGTGCTGCTAATTGGTAATAATCCCGATGGCATTAATATAAACGACAAATGCGGTAGCACTTATATGAACACAATTGCAGAATTTGTACGCCAAAACAAGGTAGATGCAGGCTTTGCCTTCGACGGGGACGGGGACCGCTGCCTTGCAGTAGATGAAAATGGAAATGTGCTGGATGGGGACATGATAATGTCCATAATTGCCATGCACATGAAAAGTAAGGGCAAGTTGGCACACAATACCGTTGTTGCCACGGTAATGTCCAATTTAGGGCTTTTTGCCGCCGCCAAAGAACATGGCCTAACCGTGGAACAAACCAAGGTGGGCGACAGATATGTAATGGAGCGCATGAAGGAAGGTGGCTTTACCCTTGGCGGGGAGCAAAGCGGCCACATTATCCTGCTTAACCACCAAACCACAGGGGATGGCATTTTGGCATCCCTTGCCCTTGCCACCATAGTGGCGACAACAGGCAAAGCCCTATCAATCCTTAACACAGTGATGACAAAGATGCCACAAACCCTTAAAAACGCTAAAATACCCAATGATAAAAAGGATATGGTACTATCCAACCCCCAAGTGGCGGCAGAAATTGGCAATGCCCACACCAAGTTTGAAGGGCGTGGCAGGGTACTTATACGCCCATCCGGCACCGAGCCGCTAATACGTGTGATGATAGAAGGCAGCAACCTTGCCGAAATAGAAGCCGAAGCCACCCGTTTAGCAGATTTATTGGAGCAGGCAACAAGGGGCGGCACATGATAATAATAAGCGTTCGGGATAATCCACAATATTTGGATGGTTTGGTGGATTATTATTGCTCCGCTTGGAAGCTTAACAGGGAAATTTGGCGTGAATTGATTGGGGATTGCGTCACAACTAAAAACCCGCTTCCCCGCTGGTATATTATGCTGGATGGAGAAAACATCATCGGCTGTGTTGGTTTGATGGTGGATGGAAGTGAGCCAAATTTGGCAGGACTGTATATAGACGAAGATAAGCGAAGCAAAGGATTGGGTGCTTTGCTGGCAAACCACGCCGTAGAAGAGGCCGCCGGGCTGGGGCTTTCCAGAATATATCTTACAACCTACCACATAGGATACTTTGAAAAATGCGGCTGGACATTTTTGGAAGAAGATAATAAAGTCAGAAAATACACCATCAACACCCCTTATATACAGCCGCAGGAGGAGTACAAATGATAGGCATAATAGGAGCTATGGAAGTTGAAATACGCAACATTCTCACAAAACTAACAAACACCAAAGCCCGCACCATTGGCGGGATAGATTTTACCCAGGGAGAGTTGGGCAAAAGCCCTGTGGTTGTGGCACGTTGTGGCATTGGCAAGGTAAACGCCGCCCATTGCGCATCCATTATGATAACCGGCTTTGATGTGGCAGGCATTATAAACACAGGCGTTGCCGGGGGCATTGCACCCCATGTGGAAATTGGGGATGTGGTAATATCACAAGACCTTGTGCAGCATGATGTGGAGGCCACCGAATTTGGCTACACAACAGGGCAGGTGCCGGGCATGGAAAGCCCCTACTTTGCCGCCTGCCAAAACCTTGTGGAAACCGCAAAAAAAGCAGGCATGGCCGCTTTGGCGGCAAACCCGGGCAAAGCCCTGCACATAGGGCGCATTGCCACAGGGGATCAGTTTATTGCAAGTCCCGCTGATAAAAACCAGATTTATGCCAACCACCAAGACAAGGTGCTTTGCACCGAAATGGAAGGGGCCGCCATTGCCCAAGTTTGCCTGCTTACAAATACCCCTTTTGTGGCAATACGTGCCATTAGCGACAAAGCCGACGGCACTGCACATGAGGACTTTCCCGCATTTGTGGAAGAAGCATCTGTAATATCCGCCAAAATCGTGATGGATATGGTGGCGGATTAATCGTGGGTAGTCCACACGTTTTCACCATCCGTAACAATCACTATATTGCCATGTATATCCGTGCGGTAAATGCGCACCCCATGGCTTATAAGGCGTGTAACAACCGCCCCATGGGGGTGCCCATGCCCATTATCCGCCCCAACGCTAATAACTGCAATGCCGGGCGAAACGGCATCCAAAAACACCTCCGTGGTGCTGGTTGTGCTGCCGTGATGCCCCACATGCAACACATCTGCTGACAAGTTGCGCCCCGATGCCACCATATCCCGCTCGGATGCCACCTCTGCATCCCCTGTAAACACAAAGCTAATATCACCAAAAACCAAACGCAGGGACACGGAATGGTCGTTAATATTGGCATAATGGTTGTAAACAGGCGCAATTATGGTAAAAACAACATCACCCACTAAAAAGGTTTCGCCCGCCACAGGGGCTTTTACATTTATATCATTATTTTCCAACGCATCAATAAACCGCTCAAATGTGCGGGTGTTGTGGGCTATTTGCGGCATTATCAGCGTACCGATGGGCATTTCGTTTACAACGGCTATAAGCCCGCCAATATGGTCAGCATGGGGATGGGTAGCAATAACGTATGTAAGTTCCCTAATACCTTGGTTGCGGATATATTCCAAAACCCTTCCGCCCATCGGGTTGTCGCCCCCATCAATAAGCACGGCACCTTCGGCGGCATGTATAAGCACTGCATCCCCCTGCCCCACATCAATAAAATGCACATGCACATAACCTTCTGCAATATTTGCGCTACCACCAAAAAAGCCGGTAATCCCATCCCAAATTTCAATGGCGGCGTCTGTAACCCTATTCCACCAAGCAGGGTTGGAATGGAACAAAAAACCACCAACGCCCGCAAGCAGGGCTATAACTGACAAAACAACAATAAACCTTCTGCGCTTACGTCTTATTTGTGCCAGACGAGGGGCACGCCGCTTTCTTCTCTTCCTATTCGCCATACCAACACCCCAAATTTTCGTATATTAACATGATACTACAAAATCAGACAAGCCGCAAGCCTAATTCGGAGATAAAATGAGCCTTGAAAAGCACTTTGCAAATTTGAATAAATTTTTTATTGCCTTCCTTATCGTCGGGCTAATGTTTTACGCCACCGAGGATTTGTTTGTGATGACATATATTGCCATGTTTATCCTTGTAACCCTTAAAGCCGTACTTTTGCCGGGGGAAATGCGTATAAAAATCGTACTTATCCTTGCATATGCTTGCATTGTGCTTGTGCAGGTGTTTATGATTTACCGCCTAATTTTCGTAAGCGGTGATTATGGGGAATACACCCGGCAAGTGCATATTTTGGGGCGTTTTTTGGCAATTGCCGCCCTTATCATGCCTGTACTTGCCAGCCGCTTTATTGTGGCGGGGCGGCGGGCAAGTTTTCATTTGCCATCCATTGGCAGTGCCGCCACCATCGGGCTTGCCCAGCTTGTGCGCCTTAAAAATGCCGCAAACGATACCCGCAAAAAGCTGTGCCTTGATAACTTAAAAGATGCAGTAGATGAGCTTACACGCCACAACAGCTTCAACTACATTAACAACGGTAGCTTAACTGAGGAATATTTTGAAGATGCCAAAAAAACCTTAAACGACCCCCATATCTACGTTATCATCTCCAAAACGGGCAGCCCGGTATCCGAGCTGATGTCGATTTACACCCGCAAAATGTACAACCACGCATCCCTTTCCTTTGACAGGGATTTGCAAACCACCATCAGCTACAACGGCGGGCAAAAGGTGTACCCACCCGGGTTAAATTACGAAATGCTGGAATTTTTTAACCAAACCCCCGATGCACGCATTATGGTATACTCCATCGCCTGCACAAAAGAGCAAAAACAAATGCTGATAAACAAAGTAGCACAAATTAATGAAGAGGGCAGTGCCTACAATGTTACGGGGCTTGTAACAGGCCGCAGTTACAAGCCAAATATCATGTTTTGCTCCCAATTTGTTTTTAATATGTTGGAATATGCAGGGCTTGCACCTTTCAAAAAACCCCGTAAACCCGTAAGCCCCACCGATATTATTGAGCTGGACTATTACAAAAAAATGAAATTCGAAAAAGAAATACGGCTTAACGAGCCCGATTTTGAAACTACCGAAATTAACCATTGAAATGCCTGTCGTAATATGATATAATACATGTGTAGCTTTGTAAATAAATTGTCGTAGATTAGGATGTGCGTATATTGTTTGGTGGACTTGGAAAAATAATTGCCATTGGTGCATCAACAGGGGGCGTAGAAGCCTTGGGGCAACTTTTAAGTGGTTTGCCTGATTCTGCTCCGCCTGTTCTTTTAGTTATACACATGCAGGCAGGCATGACAAGGCTTTTTGCCAACCATTTAGATGGTGACATAAAGCTTTCTGTTAAAGAAGCGGTAGATGGTGATGTGCTCAAAAAAGGCCAGGTTTTTATCGCCCCATCAGGTAAGCACATGCGGGTGATAAGCCGAAACGGGCAACAAGTGTTTGTAGAATGTAAGGCGGGAGCCAAAGTACAATCCTGCATCCCGTCCGCTGACGTGCTTTTTGACTCGGTTGCGGATGTTTTTAAGCAAAACGCCATTGGGGTAATCCTAACAGGTGTTGGTGCAGATGGGGCAAGGGGGCTTTTGCGGATGCGGGAAAAAGGCGCATCCACCATCGGGCAGGATGAGCAGTCCAGTGCCGTATACGGCATGCCCAAGGTGGCAATGGAAATGGGCGCAGTGCAGCACCAGTTACCACTAAACCGAATAGCAAACAAAATTTTATCATTAACATAAGGGGGCTTGGATATGGAAAAGCACATTATGACAGAAGATAAGGCAAAAATGCTGGACAAAATGCCCATTATGGTGTACAGATACATTTGCAACCTACCGGGGCACCCCTTTGTTTTTGTAAGCGATGGTTGTAAGGAATTAACAGGTTACACCCCTGAGGAATTTGGCGAGGGCAAACTTAAATTTATCGACCTGATTTATGAAAAGGATCCCCTTGCTTTCGAAAAAATCCACACAGAAACCATTGCAATGGGCGTGCCCTTGGAAAGCACCCTAACCATTTTAACCAAGAGCGGTGCACAAAAACAAGTGCTAATGCGCAGCCGTGTGCTTTCCACCGACCCGGAAGGAATGCCCCATATTGTGGAGGGGTTTATAGCGGACATTACCAAGCAATTGCGCATAGAAGTTTCCACTAACGAAAACCGCTCCAAATCTGACTTTTTTTCTAAAATGGGCTATGGGGTGCGCACGCCCTTAAATGCCATTTTAGGGCTTGCCGAGCTTGGGTTGAGGGAGGACATGCCCCCCAATGTACGGGAATATACCCAAACCATAAAAGAAGCCGGCGAAAAGCTTATGATGGTTTTTAACGATATTTGGGACTATACCAAAATCATTTCCGGGGATTTAATGATAGAGCGTGAACAGTATAGCCTTGCATCTATGATAAGCGATGTGGTAACAACCTTTACCCCCCAGTGCCGTGAAGCGGGACTGGACTTTTTGGTGTTTGTGGACAGCAAAATACCCGTCGACCTTTTAGGTGATGTGGTGCGCCTGCGGCAGGTTATTGCGGGGCTTTTGGCAAATTCCATTAAATTTACCACCAAAGGTTACATATCCCTATCCATCGAGGCAGAGTGGGATTTTAGCAATCTAAATCTAATTATCACAGTTGAAGATACAGGCCGCGGCATTAAAGAGGAGGACATAAAACACCTTTTCAAAGAATTTGCCCAGTTTGATGAAAAAACCATAGAAGGTACGGGTATCGGGCTCGTTATCACCAAGGCTTTGGTGTCGCTTATGGGCGGGCGCATCGATGTGTCATCCACCTTTGGTATTGGCAGCATTTTCACTGTTACCATTCCCCAAAAGGCCCGTAACGGCTCCGCACCAATTTGCCTTATATCTGATGCGGGCAATAAAAATGTGTTAATTTTTGAGGATAGAAAAAACCTGCGCAATTCCACCATGCGCACCCTAAAAAACCTTGGCATAAAACACCAAACCCTGTCGGGTATAGAAGATTTGCCAAATGCCATAATTGGTGGTGGTTTTACCCACGCCCTTGTTGGTGAAGCTTCTTATGCAGAGCTTAGAAAAAGCCTAAACCACGCCGATACCAACACAAAAATAATACGCTTGACAGATCCTTTCCTGTGCCTTTCTGCATCCAACCTGTTGTGTGATGCGTTTGCAGGCAGCCAGGTGATGCCCGTCAACAACAAGTCAAGATTTACAGCACCAACGGCCCGTGTGCTTGTGGTGGATGACATCAGTGCAAATTTGCTTGTTGCGCAAGGCTTCCTTGCCCCCTACAATATCCAAGTGGACACAAGGGAAAGTGGCGCACAAGCTATTGAAGCGGTAAAATCCAATAATTACGACCTAATTTTAATGGATTACTTAATGCCTGTGATGAGCGGAGCAGAAGCCACCCTTGCCATCCGTGATTTAGACATAAGTTGCCTTACAGACTGTAAAAATGTACCAATTGTGGCACTTACCGCTAATGTGGAATTTGCCTCCCGTGATATGTTGCGCCACAACGGTTTTGATGACTTTTTGGCAAAACCCATAGAAGCATCCAAGCTAAATGCTATTATGGAGCGTTGGATACCCGCAGAAAAACAAGAAGATACCAAAAGCACCGCCCAAGAGCTAACAAGCCACAACTTGCATATCGAGGGTGTTAATGTAAGCAAGGGTGTCCTAAAAAGCGGCGGTAGTTTTGAAAATTATTTGCGTGTGCTTGCCAGATACAAGGAAAATGGGAGCAGGCTGATTGAAGAAATTAATGACTGCATCAGAAACGGCGACACCCACCTGTTTAAGGTACATGTGCACGCCCTTGGCGGCATTTCGGAAAGTATAGGTGCAGATGATGTGGCGGATGCGGCAAAAGCCTTGGAATCCGCTGCACTGGCAGAAGATAGGGACTTTATAGAAGCGGGCACCCCGCCCTTCTTAGCCCGGCTGGAAGCATTGCTGGACAATATTTATGCAGCCTTGCCCGCCTTAGAAGCAACACCGCAAACACCCGTAGCAGCAAGCATCGCTCGCCCGCAAGCACTGCTAATCGACGATACCGACACATATCTACTGATATTAAACGACATACTAAAAGACAAGTTTGATATAACCCTTGCGTTGGATGGCGAAACAGGCCTTAAAATGGCGCAGCTTAACCCGCCCGATATTATTTTCCTTGATATTGTTATGCCGGGCATATCCGGTTATGAAGTATTGCAAAGGCTAAAAAGTGATGACAAATTGGCTCACATCCCGGTCATCTTAATGTCCGCCAACAATAAGGATGAGCATGTGGAAAGGGGATACGCCCTTGGGGCCGCATCCTATGTGGCAAAACCCATCGAAAAAGATGTGGTGGAGCATACCGTAAACCAAGTTTTGCAAATATAATTTGTACATCTTAGGAGGAAAGCGGATGAGAAATTTGAAAATCAGCAGTAAGTTAATACTGTCCTTCGGTTTGGTATTGGTTGTTATGGCGGCGGTTAGCATTGCAGGTATGACGCAGCTGGCAAATGTTGGTAATGGATACATGACAGCGCAGGAGCAAAGTGTGTACACCCTTTGGATTGGCATTATCGGGGCAGTTGTTGTGGCCGGCTTGGTTTTTTCCATAATCCTTGCCCGCCTTTTTACCAAACCTGTAAACAAGCTGGTTGCCTTGGTAGAAGATGTGGTGGATGGCAACCTTAACGTAAATATGAACCAAGCAGACATCACCAAAGACGAAATCGGCACACTAACTTACGATATTTTTCAGCTTATCAGCACCATCAAAAACATCAATGATGATTTAACCACCTTCTCCAAAAACATTGGAGAATTGGGGGATTTTGAATATCGCATGGACTACAATAAATACAAAGGTGCTTATAAGGAGCTGGTAAAAGAAGTAAACAGAGCCGTGGATGAAGCCGAGGTGGAATCCTGGGTGTTTTTTGAGGCCATAACGGACATTGGTGCGGGTAAATTTGATATCGTGCCCAAGCAGCTGCCCGGCAAGCGTGTTGTTGTAAACGAAGGGCTGGATAAATTTATTAATACCATCAACCGTGTTGTAAATAGTGTTGAATTGATGATAGAAGCTGCCGCCGACAAGGGGGATTTGGAGTTTCATTTGGACGAAGAGGGCTTCGAGGGCGGCTGGTTAAAGCTAATAAAAGGTCTTAACCATATTGCAGAGGCGGTAGATGCCCCTGTGGTAGAAATACGTGATGTTATGCGCAATTTGGCAACAGGTAAGTTTGATAAAAAGGTGGAAGGGAATTACCCCGGAGACTTTGGGATTATGAAACAAAGCGTAAACAACACCATCGAAGCCTTGGACGGCTATGTAAACGAAATTTCCAACAAGATGGTTGCCCTTTCCAATGGTGATTTGACAGGGCGCATCCACAAAGATTATATTGGCGATTTTGCACCCATCAAAGAATCCATTAACAGCATTACAAAAACGTGGCACAAGGCGGTTTCAGAAATTTCCATGGCATCCAAAAATGTATTGGAAGGGGCAAGTTCCATCACCACCAACGCCTTGGAGCTTGCAGATGGCTCCACCGCCCAAGCGGCCAGCTTAGAAGAGCTACACACCACTGTGGAGCTAATTAACAAGCAAACCCAGAAATTCTCCGAAAACGCAGCGGAAGCTAACGAGCTTTCAAATAAATCCACCACCGATGCCCAAGCAGGCAATAGGGCCATGAAGGAAATGTTGGAGGCTATGATTGGCATCAAAGAATCCAGTAACGACATATCCAGCATTATCAAAGTTATACAAGATATAGCCTTCCAAACCAACCTACTTGCCCTAAACGCCAGCGTAGAAGCTGCAAGGGCAGGTGAACACGGTAAAGGCTTTGCAGTAGTAGCAGATGAAGTAAGAACACTTGCAGGCAGAAGCCAA
>Ga0131853_10008577_pt1 | contig 18649 bp, 10 predicted proteins | sample TergutLab28metaG_FD_92764 | JGI IMG/M metagenome (GOLD analysis project Ga0131853, IMG submission 92764) | Labiotermes labralis P1 segment gut microbial communities from Petit-Saut dam, French Guiana - Lab288 P1 (version 2) (version 2) | ecosystem: Host-associated > Arthropoda: Insects >...
GTTTACATCTATCCTATTGCAGGCCTGGACATGCCCTTCAGGCTCCAATTTGTTTAGGCTCCCAGAATTTCTAGACAATCGGTGTGTGAAGGTTGTAAGGTTGTCAGTCCTACACACCGGCCTCCTTTACCCCTATAATATATCCCTGGTACCCATTCTATTACAGGCTGATTGGACCCCAGGCCCATATTGGGGCCGGAAATATTAAGTCATTGAAAAATCCCACTTAGCCCATCGAGAGTCGAACCCGCAACCTTCCGGCGTACAATTAAGTGCATAAATTTTATTAAGAAACATAAATGTAGCTATTTATTTACATACTCATATGCCTATCTCTTTATCCCCATACATACTTGTATCTCTTCACATCTCTCTATCTTGGTCAGCAATACAGTCTAGAAGTACCTCTCTTCATCTACGTCTATATCTGTGTCTATATACTTTTATCTAATTTATGTATCTACCCTCGGGGCTATGCGACCCAGGGCCTGTCTTTCTTCGCGTTTCTGAAACTTCTGCGAGGATATCTCGAGGACGCCTTGGACGGGTAATCGGCCCGTCGCAAGGCCACAGCCTACAAAGCAAAACACACACACACACAGACGAACACATATGTTCATAACGAATCAGGAACTGAAGCCACATTTCTCATGTTAGAGCTTTAGAAAACAATACAAGCCTTAAATCACAAGGCCATTGTGTTCGGCCTATAGTACAAATAACAAAATCAATTAAATTTCAACCAGTCATATTGCAATTTTATATGCATGCTTACAAAAACATTCGTGCTTCTTTAGGCTCATTCGCAAAATTTTAGTTTCGCCATGTCTGTCTGTCTGTCCGCATGGAACTTGGCTTCAACTGGACGACTTTAATGAACTTTGATATTTGGATTTTGTCGAAAGTCTGCCCAGATAGTTCAAGTTTCATTGACATGGGACAAGAATAACAAGCAGTTTACGTGAAGACCAATACACATTTTAAATCATATTCTCTTTTATTCTTAAAATTAAAAATGTTTCAGACAAAATGTGTATAGAAAATCAAAACAAATATTTTACGTTGAAAAACTTTTTTCGACAATCATGCCGTTTATGAGACAAAGTAAAAAAATATTGTAGAGCCGGGCATGCTTCAGATGACAGTATGGCGCAATCGCTTTGCATGCTATATGACTAAGGCTACAAACACACACTCACAATATGTAACACTTATTGATTTCCACTGCAACAACGGTTGCACAAACGCGCCTCTGTATTACGTTATACGTACATTGCCTGTCTTTTTCTGAAATGCTTTGAATATCAGGGAAGACGAAGACAGTTCATAGATCAGCATCTAATTCATTTATTGTATTTTAAACATAATAATCATCTTCATGGCCTTAGGAACTCCTCAATTTCAAAGTACTGAGGTCAATTTTATTAATAGTATTCCGGCTTAATATTAAAATATAGGATTATTATAAAATTATAACTACGAAATTTTACCACTTACCAAAGGCGTTTGTGTCACAAAGACATGTTATGAACTGTACACATAGGAAACCTTGATCACGCGTCGTCATATTATATTTCATCCGCAGAATTCTTTTGTTATACAACTGAAGGACAGCTATGGTCTCGGTACGACGCCAGTAGAATAAAAACACCGTACTGTAACAACATATTTGGTCTTTTTCTTTTATTACTCACGTCCCATGCACTACTCGCTTAATCTGGGATCAAATGTTACAAGGAAGAAGCTAATAACATTTTGCACAACACGTGAGCATCGTATTGGACACGAGAAGTATGGTAAAATACTTCATCAGTGGTATGACTTAGATAGAACATCTCAGGGTGGAAAATTTAGCCTGAGAACACGGATTGTAGCGCGTATCTGCATCGTACAATTAAGGAAATGAAACTAACTCTTAATTTAACAGCATGTCATTTTTGTATGTATTATAGTGTATCACCCTTGAAATATTGATTAATGTCTATTGAAAAAAATATAAATAATTTATATCACAATTCAATTCGAAACGTGGAAGTCGATCTAAATTAATATCTTCCGTGTATTGTCGGCAGTCTCTCTGGTTGATTCTCCGAGCAGTCCACGTAGACTTTATGCCGAACAAATTTTTCTGAGACATGTTTCTCTACCAGTACTTGAGTATTACCATAACAAACATCATTCCACCCGTGCTCCATATTTATTCGTCTATCGTCCGAGTGATGCATAATAAACCAAACACAGGCTGCATTTTCAAGTGGCACGAAATAATGTGACCCCAAGAATAAAATAATTATTATTGCAAGTATTCAGACGGAAGTGTTATATAAATTACATATCAATACTCTTTAAGTGCGTCCCTTGAAAGCTTAAAGATGAATGGTATATTGTATCTCACATTGAATATTCAGCAATCCTTCGCTGCGCATTCAAAATTTTCAGCCAAAATTAAGAGCAAGTACTAGAGGAAATACAGCTGATATTTTAACAGACATATTAACGTGTGGATCTGATAACTTATAAAAGATTCTGAGTAATTATTAAAAGTTGGGTAGAAATTGGAAGAAATTAGAAATAAATATCTGACGCATACAGTAAAGCCGCATCCATCTATTTGTACGAATCATTCTGTAAATCTCCAAGAGAATATTATGATTAAATTTTACATTTGAGGATTAGTAAGACTATAGTAACACGGTTATCCTTATTTCTATAAAAATATAGTCCACATATTTGAAGGGAAGAGAAGGTAAGTTAAAGGAATATGGAAAGCTTTCAATATCCAAGCCTTCAAAAACTTTGATTCGGATTGTAAAATATAAATTATTTCAGTTCCTACCGGATAGAGAATACAGTTCATGTCAATTAAAGACCAAATGTTTAGTGCCTTTACGGAAATTCCGTATTTGTTGTAGAACGCACAAAAAGCGTAGAGTCTAAAGTTACCCGGTGTTTAAAATACGGCGTATTCCGTAAGTTGGAAGGAAAAAGTGTCTGTTAGCCTCAACATGTCTACCCGTCCGTCATTTTGTCTGTCTGTCTGTCTGTCCGCTTGAAATAGTGCAACTTCCACCGGACATATTTTCACTAAACTTCTTTTTTGCTCGATTTTACTAAAATTTTTACACATATTAAGATGTTTTAATGGAACAAATATGACAGACCAAAAAGTCCAACATTTATTTACGGCGTCTCGCTGTATTTGTTCTTTATATTCGACGCTGACTTCGTTGTCAGGTGCAAGCTTGACCCCGAAGGAAACAATTTACTATCTGGACCTAACAATCGGACATGCTGAATTATAAATTTCGCCGTCTACGTGAAGATAGTAAGAAATATTTTTCGATATTGGCGAAATATCGGTTATGATCCACTCTAAATCTGTTTGCACAATACGAAGAAAACTTGCAGCGTATGTAGTTTAAAATGTGCAGAAGCACTTTCATGTACACACGAAATAATGTGGAATGCCAACTTGATGAAACTAGGTAATTTTATTGATATATTCTTAGCTCCACATGTTTCGGGTACATACGTGTGTACGGTGCAGATGGTGCCGTGCACGGCACCATCCGCACCGTACACACGACCCACGCAGCGGCTCTCAAGACCACCACCCATCCAAAAACTCGGTGCAGAAAACCATATGCTGCAACTCATCAGCTAATGCTCCTGATGATGGGCGTATGTACCCGAAACATGTCGAGCTAAGAATATATCAATAAAATTACCTAGTTGCATCAAGTTGGCATTCCACATTATTTCATGAGGAAGATGCACGGTCAAACAACCCTCAAGTTTTCTTGTACACATATCTGCAGTGTTTCTGTTATAAATAATTAATAATTTCAAATTGAGAGACACACCAGAAGTATTACATTCTGTAGATATTTTCCAACTTGTCAACATTAAATCTGATAGTGCATGTAATAACCACTATTTTCAATGACAGTCCCTGCAGCTCCAGAGTCTATTCAGTACCTTCATCAAGAGTGATGGTGAGTGGGAGAGCGGAGCTAACCTCTCGAACTCCATGCAGAACAAGCCCTGAAAGTAGTTTTATTTTTGCTTTCAACTTTTTTTTTTTAATGTAAGGACAGCACGCTGCTGAAGTCCTGCCTTCATCTGAAAGGCATAATTAATAGAAATTACGCTGCAAGAATAATTGGGTACTTTTGTTGTTCGAGCGTGAATTGGGTAAATTTACTGCGTGTTCTAATATCGTAACACAAATACATAAACATGTTGATTTCACCACATGACTTCAAGTTGCATATATCTCATTCAGTTTTCGAAGATTTTATTTGTCTACCAAACTGAGAAATAAGCTACGGAAAATCTAACGCTATTTGAATGCCTGTGTGGCTCACTGTGAAAAATGTGTTAATATTCCTCTACATTTAGCGAATTAAAAAGCTACTGATATTGTGCCATAAATGTGTACACTACAAGTATTTTTTTAAATACCCAGTATTTTATTTTTACAAACTGTTAATTCTCATTTTTTAAATTATTTTAACATTAGTACTGTGCATATTTATTACTTGTATAATGAGCCAAAAAATGCACAATTGATCAGCAATTTAGTATACTGTTCTTTATTACACTGCCCCTACCTGGCCGACATAACAACAGCACCAACAGACAGCTTGTATATACGGCCATAATACAATACTTCCTAAGTTCTACGACAAAATAATTTTATTAGAGATAGAAAAATTTCAATATTTTAAACATTTTGAATATTAACAACACAACATACCTAATGTTTTGAAATATATCGCCAATACTGCAATCAAATACTAATGTAACTTAGCAGGTACTGACTACATGCTCCCTGAAGATGACGCAATAGCGTCGAAACATGTAGGGGCAGTGTAATAAAGAGCGGTATAATGAAGTGTTGATCAATTGTGCATTTGTTGGTTCATTATACAAATGTTTATTCTCAGTTTATCAAAAAAGCCTTGAAAAAATCTACACGCTTGTATGTGTTTATTATGTAAAGAATATTTAAGATGGGTTGTAAAGGGTAGTGAAGTGCAGTCAGTAACCTTTCCTACCCAAAACCCATCCTCACTTTCCCTGGTGCAACTTCTCCTAAAGAACGAGGTTCTGGGGACCGAGTAACAGCGGTATATACGTTCCTCGTCCGCAGAGGAAATGCTGCAGAACACGCTTGTCCAAAAGTCAAGCGGTGGCAACCCCACCACCAGAGAAGCTAGCTGTAGACTAGTAACCCGCCCTAGGGAATTAAATATTACTTTCAACCTTCAATATAATGACAACAGGACGGCAAAATTGACGAAGAACTATGGCAAGAAAACTGTTAAGCGAAAATGGAAGAAGCAAAATATAATCATATGTGCAACCTGGAAGGTAAGGGTAATAGCCCACGAAGAAGAATAACGGGACAGTGTATTAAATAATAAATAAATTAAAATAGCAGCAATTACATAATCAAAAGAGATATTGAAGGATACATTGGAAACATAATTACATAGAAATCTATAATGATGTAAACACGATTACAACCGAATGTAGTTATTAGGTTTTATAAATTTAAAACAAAACTTAATTATTAACTACACATATTGGGGCGAAAGAATAATTGAAGTAAAACTAAACATTTGAAGAGGAAAATTGTCGTTTTTTGGACTCTGCTCTCAGAAGAATAGAGAGTTGAAGAAAACGACAAATTTATAACCAATGAAGGAAATACTGAACAAAATTAACAAAAATTATTACGTCTTACTCTGGAAACCTGAATGTTAGAACGGTAAATGTTGAAATCCATAATATTGAAGGAAGTTTTGGAAAACCAGTAAAAAATACCGAAGGACTGAAATTAAGATATTTTGATACATACAATAACATGAAAATAACGAACTCATTCTCCAAGCACAAAATATACACACATACATATTGTGAGCTCAAAATTCCAAACAATTACAGGCTACTTCATTGCCAAGAAATTACAACTATTTATAAAATTATATTAGTCAATTATGAAAGTATAAGATGGCTATATAAACAAAGATTTCAACAGAAACTACAATAAATTTCAGAAAGTAGCAATATTGTTTTGGAGTGGTCGAACATTAATATACAAAGCATTTACACAAAAAAAAATTAAAATATGGGATGATGAAATAAAATGAATTGCACAATGGAAAATTTTCACATAAAAAAAGTATTTCATAAAAGACCATAGAGTATGAGACTGAATATAAGCGCAGAAGAGCCATTGCCAAAAGAGAAATCACATCATCGCAAATCATGGGAACAAATTATATCGCACTTAGGATTTGACATGTAGAAAGTAAAACCAAAATATTTAAGTTACTATAACATATGAATAAAGATATTGAAACTCTGCAAATATAAAACCTGGTCCAAGTAAAGAAATATTTTTTACATTATTATGAGGAATTATGAATTAATGGCGCTCTTCAAGAAAATTATTGAAATACAGAAAATATAACGACAAAATTATAACAATGGGATAATCGAAAGAAGGACAAAAAACGGAAAGTCGTCAGACGAAGGTAACATGAATTCTGAAATTTATAAATATGCAGGAGACACATTTCATGAGAGACTACTTTTTTTAATGGCTGGGTTGAAACAAAATATTTATTTTAATGTATGAATACTGTATTAAGTACAGTGATGATTATTTACACAGATTTAAAACCTACGCTCTCATGGACTCTGGATATGTGGATTGTACATTTCAAATCAAAGAAGTTGTTTTTCATTTCTGACGAATAAGGTCAGGTAAGTTGCATGAAAAATGTCAATGAATGATCATTATAAAATACAGCGCTCTTTTATTTTCTTATGTTCTTGCTGTTCAAAAACTGGTTTTCCTTGGCGACCACGTAGTTACATTAAGCTTCTTGAAACACCGAGCTACGAGTAATTCTGTATTTTGTATTACGCTGTGTCATATTTAAACTTGTCCATTAAAGAGACGGTCTACACTTCTTACTGTAAATAAACCCTGAATCGCTTACGTTTAAGGAAAGTATACCTTGAAATTAGGAGTAAGAAGAGAAAGAAAATTACAGAGCAATAATGTTCCTTCATTATAAACAACAGTGAAAATGCGTTAAGTAAAACAAAAAAAAATATTAAAATTTAAGCACCGGAAAAATAAATTCTTAACAAATGTCGAGGGATATATTTTTACCAGATGAGACAAAATTGTAGATGGAATTACTCGAAACTAGTTATTTATTCAGGTACCGACATAATGTGCAGTTGCAAAAGAAAAACTTAATAATACAGATCAAAGGGATAAAACCACTGATTACAGGAACTGACTCAGTTGTAAAACCGAAGGGATAGCACCCTAAGAGTAGACAAGAGGTCGGTAGGTTTGATTTTGGAGTATGAAGGAGCCTGGACCGTGAAAAAAGGATAAGGCATAATAAGAAATACGCTGATTGTTGTATAAGAGGCCACCAGCTTTCCCTCGCCTTGTTAGTTTCGCATCTCCTACTTTTTAGTAATCAGTCTAAGTTGGTTAAATTGTTGTAATCTAGAAAGTCTACACAAATGTGAGAAGTTCTGACAGTACAGTTGTCTTCCAATTTTATGAATGGATTCTAACGCAATATATTACATATACCTCAGACAATATTTATCTATTCACTCCAGAAAACTGGTAAAAGGAATAATCTACCGCAAGTGTGTCGTGTTTTGCTCTTATTCCTACCACAAATGCAATTAGACCTAACTATTTGTTTACTGTTTAACGTCTCCCTAGATTCTAGCAAGATGTGTGGTAACCATCTCAACTACAAACTGCTAACATTCTTGCTATTTTCTTCTTTGTGATTAGATTTTATAAAACTCTTTTCCATGCGTAGCTTTGTTATGGGGTAACATAATGGTGATATAGTTCTTTATTCTAAGTAGTAAACAGCAGCCTTGAATTTTAACATTTAAAGCCTGGTGGTAATTATAGGTACTAACTCCTCTATCTTTAAGACAAACTTTATTCTACAGTAGAGTGTTTATGTGTTCTCTATAATTCTTAAATCAAGCAGCCATTATTTGCTAAATAGCTTTCACTGGTCGTCCTAGTAGTGAAGAAATATGTTCTCTGTGAGATTCGAAAGGAAATTTTGTGTGTAATTTGCATGAATGTGTGTCGGCAAAGTGACACGATTTTCTCCAAGTACTTCGGTTTCCCGTTGTCACTGTCATTCCCCTTATACCACATACTCATTTACTTTTTCATTATAAAAAGAAGTAGAAGAAGCCTGGACAACTTCAAACAAAGAAACGTTCCTTCGGATATCGGGCAGCATTGGACAGAAAAGTACTTCCACATTCTTGATTGTGTTATTCTTCAAAAGGCTGAGACAACTTTTCATGAAGCTTTTAATTCCTTAATTCTCTGTTTAGAATCACGAGAATAATAAACAAAATTCTTTGGTGGTGAAAAGTTATCTGTTAACATTGATATTTTATCATTTTTGTAACAATGTTATAACTACAACGTATAGCAGTCAAGAAATTTTCAAACACGCTTACATTAGATACACACATGAAACATCTTATTACTCAGCGTATGTACTACCGCCTACATGATCAATCTACGAACCTCACATTCAAAATGTCCTACCGCCCTTTGTATATCCAAATCAAATGCAGAATAAAATCTGTTTCAACACACCGCATCAACCAATTGTACCGATCTTACTGCGTCTACCACTTGAATTCAGCCTGAAATTCCCTACGTTTTTCCGCTTAATCCAGCACTGTCGTGATATATATATAACATAGGTAAATAAAAGAAGCAAATACATTCAGTTCGTATGGGAGGTGACGTTATGTTGCTGGTGGATCTCCCAAACCTTCAAGAAAAGGCAGTAAGTCCCTTCGAAGCCTCGGGAAACTAACCCAGCAAGTGTCACGTCGCAGAATACATAAAACTCAGCACTCGCAAGACAGACGAAATTTCTTCTACCCACGAATCGTGAAGTTGTGTTTAGGAGAAGTGAACGCAAAGTTCTGCATACACTTTGCCTCGGAATTGGAACCTTCTGTTCGGATGCTAGGTCCTGCCGCTTTATCTTGGCGATAAAAGACTCCCAGCATCCAGTCGCAAGGACGGTGGTTGGATTTCGCAGCCAGTCCGGAAGTCGTACCGAAAAGAATATTGCTTCGTCTGCCAGGATTCGAACCTTTGTCACCTTATCACTTGGCTGAGCTATTCTGACCCATAAATAAATGAATGGGTGACCGAATAATAACTCAGCAAGGAAATAAATTAATAAATTTCAATAAGAAAATTATTAAATAAATAAATGATTACTGGCAGCCTGAAATGTCTCGATGTTACCCTCGCAAGTTTATGAGTCTCAAGACTATGTCACTGAGATAAACAGACTGTTAGGCATTCTGTTGGAAACAAAGCGCTTGCAGTGGGCGGGTCTGGCCAGAGTTCAAGGTTTACGTCTTGGTGCCCCGCACGATCTTGCAACCGTTATGAAATACCTTTCGAATAGCTTTCAGGACACGTCACTTTATGTTGCATTGATGACATTGTATGTTGCATGTATGCCACTGTATGATGTGTTTATTGTCTGTGCAAGAGGAACTAACTACGAATGCGTTACGAAATATTTTTTTCTTCCCGTTTTCTTTTTCCTCGTACAGAGAAAACAGCCTGGAACTATTGTTCGGTACACATTACCTTGGACAGGTATTTTAATTACCCTTTGAATACCTGCGTTGTCAAAAGCGAAAGCAAGTAGAGAAAGATCTTTGAAATTCATTATGTATATTTAGGTAAGAAAGAAATTTACTGAATTTCCAAACATACCCTTTCTTCCAAACTTTCTTGTTCAAATAACGCGTTCTTCCTTAACCATATGCTACGGTTTTAATGTCCACCTCGTTAAGATAAAGGTTAAACAAATAAAAGAAATGTTATCTCCCTTAGGTGTAAATAAATGGATACTTACATAAAAATGTGAGAGGAATTTTGAAATAGACGAAAGGAAGGCAGGTGGAAAGAAGGGAGACAAAAGAAGAAATAAGGGTAAGAGTGGAGGAGAGGGAAACTAGACAGATTGGAAGAACTAGAGAAAGATACAAGGGTTAACAGTGCACATATAATATCAGTTATGCCCTGTCGTAAAGGATATAGGCTTTGTAAATGTAGCGCTTATAAATAATTTCCCTTTGCACAAGCCTACAACTGTGGTTTACATTTTAGTGTAAGAAATGTTTCCGGAATAAAGAAGAATTACGTGATAAGTACAAAAAAGAACACACACTTTGTAACGCTTTGTGGCACGGTTATACTGTATAGATTAGCGAAAGCATAACTTACTTACTGGAAACAATTCTCTTTGTCCTGATGTTGCCCCAAAGATTGGTAGGTACATCACCAACATTATTACATCGTTGCCACGAGCAATGACACATTACGTTCTCTCATTGGAAGGGACAACTTTAGACCTTACCAGTGGTTTCTTTACTCTAAGGTACTCGACATTATTGTCATCAAGGCCTGAAGAAATCTTACTTTTTGCCTGACCCCGGTCTGGTAACTTCAGGCACCGTTCGACACTATAATTTGGGTATGTCTGCCTCTGTCATGTGCTGAACATTTCAAGGTCGATTTCTAACGCACGTGACCCTAGTGTTCACAGTCGGTGGGTGAACACTGTCATAGGAACTGGAAGTTCCACTAAATAATTTAAATAATTATTTTTGGCCTCTGTGATTGGAATGAGATGGTCATGGCCATGTAACAGGAATGCGAAACGGGCGAAAGCAATTTTAATAAAAGTACCTGAACGAAGGAAAGGCTTTGAAGATCGAGCCCTATAGAGAAGTTAGTACTGCAGTAGTATGTCTTAAATGGATAGAATGGGATGATCTGTGCTGGTACATCTGGTGGGCTGCTTTAACACTCTGATAAGTCGCTGAGTTCCACAAAATACGGATAAACTTTATTCGCTGAGCACCTGTTAGATAGTAATAGTTCTCAAGGAAAATTCAGCGTCTATGGAGTTAGTTATTCTGTGACTGGATAAATACTTTTATTCTGGAATTGCTCTCAGCAGGGAAAGAGTCACCTTCCTTGGCGCTGCGGCCCAACGCAGGCCAGGGTCTCCTCATTTCTGAGGTTTCTAGATCACACACAACGACACATCACAGTCGGTAGGACTTCTCTAGACGAGTGATCAGCCCGTCACAGAGACCTCTACCTGACAACACGCAACACTCAACACAGACATCCATCCATCTCCCCGGCGGGATTCGAACCCACAGTCTCAGCAAGCGAGCGGCCTTAGACCCACCAGGAGGGAAAGAGTAAGCCCATGAATATTAAAAAATAACAATACACCTAGTTAGAATATATTGAACCACTTTCTGTGCTGAGAAGTACGCTCTTCTGTGTTATTGCGTGGCGAGTAGAGGTAAGAAATTACCATCATTCGCCGCGCAGTAACCCAGAAGAGCTCGTTTCTCAGTTACTTCGCGATGGAAGCCTGAAATCACGCACTGCCTGTACCCTCGAACTGCAAAACCAACATCCATACTATTCATGTTACAGTTATTCCCCCAGTATCTACGCGTGTTCATAACATTACTCTACCAAAATTGTGTACCGGTAGGTATGTGTTTAAAGTCCCTACCGTGTGAGTTCCATGTTCCCTTCACCAGAACCTCCCAAGTTTAAAAATTCCGACAACGCTAACGGATGATTTATCGTTGTTGACAAGTATCCACCACTTTAAGTCCCGGTCCTCTGTGATTATGATTATTACTATTATTCTTATGTTGCTTTCCTTTCTCTAGTTAAATTGTTGTTACAATTTTATTTTATTTATTCTGTATTTGCTTATTTCTGTAGTTGTTTCTTTGTACTCTTAATTGTAATTGGCCACTCAGTTGCTCAGTAAACAGGTAAATGAGTGAAACTCTACGTACACCGGAAGAGCTGTTAGCAGCTACGTGCTAGTCACAGGAGGGGCCATCAAATATTCGCGTCTTCTTTCGTTCGTGGTTGTTTTAGCGTATGTTCTTCGATTAACTCTTTCTTTGGCCTTAGATTTTGCCTCACAGGGAACCAGAATTTGACTAACTCACGCAAACAAACGATATTGCTAGTAGGGGTGTTATTATGAATAATTTTAGCCTTCTGTGAACTACAGAGACCGGCATAATACCTGCGAAAGACGTTTCCAATACTCCGTGCTCATACTTCATCACTTACCACCAACACTAATCAATTTTAAAAAATTACATCTTTATAAAATCAAACAACTCTGTGCCTTTCTAAACTCGGGGAGTCCAAGGTGCAGCCCTCTTGACCTCGGAGAATGGGCAGTTTGAGTATTTTTAGAAGCTAACACATTATAAAATATTGGGCCAGTACAGCCTAACGGCCTACTCGCCACTAGAGTTGTGTAACAGACTGACAGCTGGTGTAACTGAACAGAAACTTGTATCATTTCTAAAATTAGGGTTCCAACCAAAGGCACAGACAAATGCCGATTTTCCCACTTTATACACAACACGTCAGGGTTGATACCGTGCAGACTAGAAACACATAAGAGGCTTTGATAATAATGTCTGTGTTCTGAAAAATGACTTTTTGACAATTTGCTTTTTTTGTTTCAAAGTTTCTTTTTGAGCAGTTTATGTACATATTTATGATTTATGTCACGGCTGTGTCAGTATCTTGAAGTCTGTAGTTTCGAATTTAGGGTCATTAATGAACTCTAATTCGGAAAAGACGTAGAAAGGAGCAATAGTATCTACTACAAGATACAAGTCCAGCATTTGCCTGTAGGAACCGAGGAAAACCATAAAAAATTTTAAAACCATTAGTTATTTTGACCTATATTAGAACGGATAATTTAGAAAACCTACAACCCGTGACAGCTTCCTCTGTTATTATAGGCTGTGGAATTTATATTTAGAAAAAGTAAAGCTTAACAAAATTGGAAGTGTACTGAACGTAAAATACATCCTTCATATCCACAAGATTCTTTGTGTGTAATGCTGTCGCTTCTGTAAATATCTAATGAATTTTTTTTTTTAGATAGAAGCCGAAGAAAATTCAGGGTTTCCGTTATTTTGTGTCCGCTTTTAAACGACATTGGTCTGTGATGACATAATTAGGTAAAATCTTCACCATTAAATGAAACTAAAATACTTCAGAAGTAGAATTTTTCCATGCATATAGGCAGAGGGGCGGGTTTCTAATTTAATAGACGTTCCACAAAGTTGCCAACACATCTGCATTCATTTGAATACTTAGAGGAACGGTCTATAAAATAATTTTTATTATGCAGTGTACTGTCAGTATATTTGCAACAACAGATATGTATCTACAATAAACGAACATTATGATCATTACCATTATCTCCCGTAAAACAGCGATTTGTCGTAGCCCACAAATACACAGTTTTTTACAAGAGACAGAAAAAAATATTAAGCTATTTTTTTTTACGAAAAACAAATTTTGTTTACACATTATTTTGGAAGGTGTGTTTGTAACCCAGCTGTCAAGTAATGCGGGAATACCAGTTTGACGAATTGTGTGGGTTACGACAAATTGTCGTTTCATGAGCACTATGCAAAACTGCGAAAACACTTTCGAGAGATTAATCACGCTTATTCCAAATTAAATAACATATGTGTACTTACAGTCTTGTTACCTTTACACCGATAAGCACAAGATCTATTTTAGGCAGTAGAGAGGCTGATTAAAGTGTGGTTGATTCATCTGCACAGATAATCAACCGTGAAGTAACTGTCTACTTGTGGATGACCAGGAATTCAATTACGGTCAACGACAAGTGTTTCATCGTAACAAACTCATCAACACCGGCTCTGGTGTCCACCGATCTTCATACTTAATGGGTACTGGTGTCGTTCCTTGAGGTTGGAGCGGTCGAGCATAAATACCCCCCCACTTACCTCCAATTAAATTCCATTGGAAGAGCACGGAGCTCTTTTTAGAAGCCCCCAGTGTGAAAGACATTCCTAGCACCGTGCTTATAAGCAATAGAAAGGTAAAAGAAGTCTTCCTTACCTCTTGTCGATCAGCAACCGTAGCGGTAGAGCGTAGGGCTCCTAGGTAGAAGCAGATACACAGCAATCGGAATAGCATGACCCTTGATGACCCGATAGCTCAGCCATCAACTTCAATGTTTCCCTCTCAAGACAGTGGCGAATGTTAGCCCAAGCCCTTTGCGAACTCTGCAGCTTCCATAACCTTATTAACACTCCTCTGTCAAAACGGGAGTTCCGTATGATTCATTTACAATCGCATTTCATCCTCTTTTCATATCAGTGGGCGATATTACCCGGCATTTCTCCGTTCGTGTATCGTGATGATTTTAAAGTGTCATAGAGCACGGCCAGATGATTGCACTATTAATTTGACAGGTGTAGTATTGTCTACGGTAATACTGTCCTAAGAGCACATACAACCAACTGGAGGTTTTAATTTAAAAAATTGAAAGTGCCACACCAGTTATCGGGGTAGAATTCCCTCTTGCAGTTTGAACACTATATTAAAAATTTATACATGTCTGTCTCAATATTCAGTTTGTTGCGTCGAATATGTAAACGATGAAACAAAACACAATAAGAATAAAGTTATTTTTTTATCTTTTGGTTAAGAGAGAATGTGCTAATGACACAAGCACAAAGACCCGCACCACCTACGCCATAGACCAGAAGTTACATAATGTGACTCAAAAGAGCTGCAAGCATCAAAGTACTGGAAATAATTTTGACGTCTCAATGGAACTATGCTTGAAACATTCAAGAAACATGTACAGTCAGTACCTTAAAAACATTACAGTTTTCATAAATATACCAAATTTTCCCAGTGTACGTAAAACGTATTGTCATGCGTAAAAATTGTTATTGTTTCCAACGGAGTATATTATAGCACATATTTGAACCAACTTACATTCATGCTGTACACATCTGAAGTTCCCTTCGCTCCCTTAAAGTTATTATATTTGACTGTAATATCTGACCTTAAATTTGTACTCTCACTTTACGAGTCTGAATTCATTCGAAGCGTGTATTTGCACATCATGGGAGTTCTAGAGGAAATAGTTTTTTTTTTGGAACATAATCTTCTGACAAGCAGTGCAAAATATTGTATATAAAACACACTTCTGGCTTTCAGTTTAAGTTATTATACCCTGTGCACTGAGATATCTGTAGTTACTGTGTTGAAATTGAAATAACGCTTCGCGCACAAATAAAAAATCGAAGATTCCTTTTGTCACTGCGATAATACACATACGAAACAGACAATTCGCAGAACACTTTCAGAAGAATGATGACCATTCCGCCACTGTAACGTCCGTGTGCTAAGTTTGACAGTTGAGTGCTATCCGACGCACTGCCATCTGAGCTGTGGCAATGGCCCTACTGAGCTTACGTTCTCTTTGCACTGCAGTCATACGGATGACTGGGTAGGTAGGTTGGCATTGGAGCAGTGGATCTCGCGCGGTGGTAATTAAACTTCTGGAGAAAGAGGCGAATTATACTTGCTTCCAACATCCTAACTACGAGTAGAAAGAAAGGTTTGGGTCGGACCCAAACAGAGGCTTTTCTACATACCAGTGAGGTTTTTTAACTCTAATTTGGCCCTTTACACATGCGTAAATATTGAAATCTGGAACAGGGAGGTAATTTTAGAAAGAGAGAGTAAATAAACTTTCAAGAAAGGTATTGATTGTGGTTTACATCCGCTATGAATTTAATAACTGGACACAAAAATCACAATATTTATCAACTTGATTACGGTAAATGCATGACAATATGAGAACCAAATACGAGGAATGTAAGAAATGCCCAAATGTCAAGACCCATCTTTCTGTGTTCACATGAGTGTCACAAATCAGTTTAAAATGCTGCACTGACAGCTGTTTTCTACACAACCTCATGTGTTACTGCAGATATTACTGCCCTCACGCGTGTCCTTGTATGATATAGTGGCTCTGGAACAATTACTGAACCTCAGCAGACAATATTTCTCTAATCCTGTCATAGAAAAAACCGTAACTCTTGAGATGACCGGATCGGGATTCAGGATTATCATTTGAACGTACTGTCCTTTGTATTCTTTGATGGGAACTTACGATACCCTTCCCTTCTGCGTCATTTATGTGTATCTCCTGTGTTTCTTTATTGAGCTGTCCAATAGAAAGTGTAGCGGTCACGATTATCTTCCTTTTGCGCGTCAGCACCTTGTTAAGGCAGCACTTAGTGATACCAGCAGCAGTACTGCAAATATAGAAAAGCCATGTCTTTAGCGGAAGATAACAGTCCCCTCCCCCACAACCTATGTATGAAGGAAGAGAATGGACGGGTTACATGTACTTCTGCAGTGTAAAGAAACGCAAAGCTACGGTGAACAGCTTCTGACAAATAAAGGGACAACAACAGCGAATAAAGAGTGTACATTAAAATAACTGGCCATCGCTTTTATGGGATGTTATTCTTCGGCTGAAATGTTCTTGGTAAACACGGTACTAACCCTCTGAAACTCGCAGATACTTGTGTGTGTATTTAGCCCTTTACATAAAAGATAAACCTGAAGTTTATTTGAAGATTTAGATCGTACGGCACACTCCTTTTCGGTTAAGAAAACTATTCAGATAATGCTATGGAGGGAAATGACAGCTGTTTAGTTTTTCTTAGAAACATACAAAACATATACACTTTGTGGGCAAAACGTATAATTTTTAAAGTTAAATCTGTTGTACAAAACAACTACAGTGTTTTGAAGGATTAATAAAACTCTGTTTCTTCATGTGTTAAACCACACCACGTCGCGAATATAAAAGTTACCCATATCACGATAAATGTATGAAATACCATTCTTCCCTTTCTGAACATTTTATGACAAGCATAAATAATGCAATGCCCAGCGACAGTGCCTGAGTAAACTACTGCTGCTCTTTTTATACTGACCTGTTGTACTGAGTTAGCAGCTAGAGTCGGTCACTGTCGTTTGTTTAGAAGGCAAATTATGAAGTCGTAAGGCTATGTGAATTGTCGAGATTTTAACTGTTAAACTAAACGTAGTATTAAAAGTTCCGAGTTTTAGCTTGAGTGCCTGTATTCGCAATATTAATGTACAATATTTCGTGCTGCCACTACTGACATGTTAAGATAAAGCAATCCCATTATAGGCCTGGATAGGCCCTGAGGGTTCCAGGAGGCTGAGGCTCCCAGATTTCAAGACAATCGGCACATGAAGGTGGTAAGGTTGTCAGCTCTACGCACCGGTCACCTTTACCCCCAGGAAATATTCCTGGTAATCATTTCTGTTAGAGGCCGAGTCAACTCCAGGGCCATAGTGCGACCGGAAGGATTATGTCATCGGAAATCGAACCCGCGACCTTCCGGCTTGTAGCGCAGTGCCTCAATCAACTGTGCCACCGCGTATCCAATTACTGACATGTAGTTAGTATAATTAATTAGCACATCTACGTTACTAATTTAATTTTTCCTTTCCTTTAGCGCTGCGGGCCATGACCAACACATTTATGAGGTTTCTAGATCCCACACAACGACGCATCACAGTCGGTAAGACTCCTCTGGATGAATGACCAGCTCGTCGCAGAGACCTCTATCTGACAACACACAACACTCACAACAAACAAATATCCATGCCCCCGCGAGGTTCGAAACAGTAAACTCAGCAGACAGGCGGCTGCAGACCTGGGATCGGCGCTAATTTTACTTACAAAGAATAAAAATGTTTAGATTAACGGATTTGTATTTATACAATACAAGATATTTAATCGGTTCCAAACGCTTTTCATTTATTTAAGACTAGTTGTAGATTAATTTAGATCTAATTTACTTTTTATGAATTTTGGTTGCTTACGAGTCACTCACTTGTAGTTACAATCTGTAGTAAAATGAGTCATATACCATACGGCAAACTTGTATCATTCATCTAATTATGCTGCATTACGTTCGATAACTACTTCACATTAATTAAATAGTGAAGTCAACGTCTGTCTGTAACCTGCTCAGCGAACAGTTCTTTAAAAAAAGGTTTTAACCTCAGCATTTGACATTCTGAATCATGACGTAAAGGAAACACACTAATAATTGTTATTTATTTACTGCTCAATATAGAATGAGCTAGAAGACTATATTGTACATAACATACACAGGGTGTTTCAGAAGAAACCTCCAATATTTCGGGAGGACGTTTCTTAGGTTCAATTACATCGATAACCAAAAACACCTAGCATACGAGCCGCAGCAATGCTTGGCTGCCGGAACGTCTCCAGGACCTGCGCAGTGTATGGATAAAGCTTCGCCCTTGACAAATGCAGTACACGGAACTGCAAGAACACAAATTTTTTCTCAAGTGAATATCTCCTTAAACATTAAACTTTAGATATAGGCGTTTTTGGTTGTATCGATGTAATTTAACCTTAGAAAACTTCTCCACAAGCATAGCTATTTCCCTCTTAAATACCCTGTATATATATAAACAGGGTGTCCCAGGAGGTATGTGCCAGACTTCGGGAGAGTGTTCCTTATGTTAAAGTATACCGATATAACCCAAAACACCTATATCCAAAGTTGAACGGTTACGGAGATAATGGCCAGAGAA
>Ga0131853_10008579_pt1 | contig 18647 bp, 11 predicted proteins | sample TergutLab28metaG_FD_92764 | JGI IMG/M metagenome (GOLD analysis project Ga0131853, IMG submission 92764) | Labiotermes labralis P1 segment gut microbial communities from Petit-Saut dam, French Guiana - Lab288 P1 (version 2) (version 2) | ecosystem: Host-associated > Arthropoda: Insects >...
TGATATAGTTTGCACAAGCATTGCGTTATTTTTTAAACTAAACACATTATTTTTCATTATAAAATTAGTGGGGGGGGGGGGGGGGGGAGAGTAGCTTTCATTGTTCACTAGACAGAATGCTATGTGGCTGAACATTAATATTAAGAAACAACCTCAACAACCAAGCCATCAATGTAACCCTCATTGCCAATTCAAACGCTTGTCACTCTGCCACGCTATTCGGTAACTCTCGACGGTCTGGTTCTCCCTGAGAAAACTTCCTACTGTTATTATAATGGTTGTTGAACTAGACCGTGCTGTGGCTCAGGCGGTTTGTCGCCGGCCTCTCACCGCTAAAGCCCGGGTTCGGTCCCAGGCCAGTCCATGTGGGATTTGTGGCGGACAGAGTGACACTAGCACAGGTTTTCTCCAAGTATTTCGGTTTTTCCCTGTCAGAATCATTCCACCAGCGCTTCCTTACCCATTCATCTACCACCAACACCATATGGGGCCAATCTTAGAAACGGATTGTCGTTACAACACACGCTATCAAACGCTTACTTTCCAATTAACGGCTCAGTTCTCTACACATTCTACACATCGGCAGCTCTCACTGGATTTGGACTAGACGCATCGCACGGTACAGGCGGCGTTGTGTATGAGTGACCGACGGGCTGTCTTCGCATGCCGCACTGTGTCCGTACTCTGCAGGCTCAGTGAATCGGCCATCGTGACGCGGGTTTTTTTTCGGTTTTCAACACTCCCTTCAAGCAAATCCCGGTACACAACCTCAAATTTGACTATAGATGCTTCCCCCAACACCCTCCCCAAATCACTATGATCCTATCAATCGATACATAGCATGGGTGACCACAACGCGGCTCGCGCAGGAAGTCCGGAAACAATAAGCAAAATTTCTGATATATAAATACAACATGTCAGTCAATAACACAACACTTCATTTTATACACAATAAAAATAGTATATTGTCAGGGCGACATGTTTCGACCTTTATTAGGTCGAAAGCATGTCGCCCTGACGATATACTATTTTTATTGTACATAAATAAAGTGTTGTGTTATTGACTGAGACGTTGTATTTATATGTTATAACACTTCGGGATGGAAAACATTTTAAAAAATCTGATAAACAGCACTCTATATAACACACCAGCAGCGCATCTAATGGACTCTCCAACAAGCAGCAGTTCCTTGTATCGCTAACAGAAACCGCTCCCTCATGCACTCAGCAGTGTTGCTACCGTACGTCTGACTTGAATAAAGACACAGCTCTTTTGCCTAAGTTGCCTCGTAAAGTGCGGCTCCCGAAGCTCGTCTAGTTGGCTGACCACCCCTGCTATGTAGTGAGAACTATTGGCAGTGTTGCACAATAACATGAAACAAAAATTTGGGCTATATCCATAAGCGGTAGGGGCACCTTGCGATCACGATCTGCAAAGAGGAACGTCCTTTAATGCATCCGAACGCTAGATCATGTCGGGAGCATTGTCCCAATTTGTCTTCGTATTAACCACAAAGAACTGGTCACAGTCTTCAAGAAATGCACAAAGCCGTGGAGCTGTGTGTGTTTGTTCGACTACGGATATGATATAACACAACCTCGAAAACTGGTGGTAGGAGTATTATGAAACTGGCACCTGCTGATAAGGACGTTTCCTATTCCCACCTGCACTCTGATATGACGTTCGTGCAAACCGGACGCAACTTCACTGTATTCACTGAAATACTTTCATTTTTTTGAGTACCTCAGGTGGATGGGTTAATTTCAAACCCTTAACTAGTTGCGTGGAGACCGCGGTGGCACAGTGGTTAAGGTGCTGTGCTACAAATCGGTAGGTAGCTCGTTCGAACCCAGCTGGTGTCACTGGGGTTTTTGACATAAAATCCTTCCGATCGCACTATGGACCTGGGGTCGATTCAGCCTCTAACAGAAATGAGTATCAGGAGTATTTCTTGGGGGTAAAGGCGGCCGGTGTATAAGGCTGACAACCTTACCACCATCCTGTGCCGTTGTCATGAAATCTGGGAACCTTAACTTCCTGTAACCCTCTGGGCCACTACAGGCCTGTAACGGAACTGCTTTACCTTTTAATCAGGTGCGTGGGATACCAACAGTAATTTCTGGGTGTTCTTTTTTAGAACATTATGCGTGAAACGACAGCATGGCAGTTTGTGCATCCTTGTGTACCGTTCAATGACGTATGTTATGATGGCTGCATAGCGAAGCCGTTTGAACTGATTGTACTAGTCAAATAATGTCCTGTAATTATGTACTATGCTGAGGAAAACCATTCATGTAATGATAAAAATAACTCAAATGTACCAACTGTTAAACATATCCCTAGGTTCTTGTTTCGTTTTATTAAATCAGTCCCGTTACAGGCCTGGAGTGGCCCAGAGGGTTCCAGGAAGGTAAGGTTCCCAGATTTCATGACAACGGTACAGGATAGTGGTAAGGTTGTCAGCCTTACGCACCGGCCGCTTTTACCCCCATGAAATGCTCCTGGTACTCATTTCTGTTAGAGGCTGAGTCGACCCCAGGGCCATAGTGCGTTGTGTTTTATAATAAACTATAATGGAGTAAATTTACTGTCTAACACAACTATATGGTGGAGAAATATATATTATTTATTACACAGAGAACTACATGTTTCGGCGCTAAATAATGGCTATCTTCAGGTTGTATACATAAGCCTAGACATACCTTGGTAACAGCATGAACCCTCCATGCAACCCACACGTCCCTACCGTTCCGACAAATACGAGACCTCGTGCCCACTTTACCCCCCCCCCTCCCACCCGTTCCCCATATAAGTAGTCCATAGACATATGTTTGTATAACTACTTTCTAAGCGTTTCATATACAACCTGAAGATGGCCATTATTTAGCGCCGAAACATGCAGTTGTTCTCTATGTAATAAATAATATATATCTCTCCACCATATAGTTGTGTTAGACAGTAAATTTACTCCATTATAGTTTAAGTGTTGCTATAGTATGTAACATAATGGTTAACAGTAAGTTTCCAACTTTTTGAATTGCCAGAGCCCCCAAGTTCTTGTATTTAATGCACCCACAATTTCTGTTGTGGCGATGGGGTATGCACAAAGAGTTAATGGAGCTGCTAGACATACAGACATCGGTAAGACATTGAAACACAGGACTACCGCAGCTGCTGATACCCGCTACACCTGAAGGGTTCTCTGGATGCGTATCTCATTACAAGTACAGAAGCGAAATTTATACGACTGCACGCTCTAAGGTCATCAGTCTTCTTTATGTTTCAACAAATTACGTATCAGTTACGGAAATACAACACTCAGACACATCAAACATATCACCCCCATCTGTGCCTAGTTCTTCCGACTTGTCTCTCACCTTTACTATTCCAACTACCTGACAGCGTAGTCAGTATGATGAAAGGCTATTATCTGGAAGGTCCGTGGTTCAAATAGTGGGAGGAGCAAGAGATGTTTCTCTTCTCAAACACGCACAGAACCTCTGGGGTCCACCCAGTATCCTATTCAGTGGGTAGCGGCAGGTTCATTCTCTGGGGGGTCTAATGGTTGAAATGTGAAGCTCACCATCCACCTCCGCCTACCGCCGAAATTATGAATGCCTAACATTATATACACTGCTGTTTCCACTGTATGACTTCATGGCGCGATACAAACTGTACCTTTTACCTTACCTCACGGCGCTGTTCCGTGTAACATTTTTGTTTTCAGCGGCTCCTTCGAAACGACAAGAAGGAGACAGCATGGTCTCTGTTTCCTTCCAAACACCATTCCACTTTTTTATCTTTTGCTTTGCTTGCCCGACCTGTCGTCCCGGATCTTCCTGGTTAATGACGTATGCCTGTGTGTGTGGGGACGTGGCCTCGCGTTGCCTGCATGAGCTGTGCAAAGCCGCAGACACCACTGGCATGCAGAGTACCAATGTTTGCTCACCTCAGTGTATGGGAACCTGCGGCCGCCTTACTCATGGTCCAGCAGTCGGCATTCCTGCTGTGCGTATGTATACGGCAGCTCCCGAGTTTATAAATCTCGGCTATGCTGAGAGTTTTCCTCAGTCTCAATGGACATAAGCGTATATATTAGCTCAAATTACGCCACGACGATCTTCATTCCATATCCCTTCCAATTCACTAACTACCCTATCATTAGACACTATACAGCCTGAGGCAGGGGTCCACAAATACGAGACACCACTATACAAAGCTTAATAGCCCGTGCTCGTGCTCTTGAGGGTATAGCGGCCGGAGCGCGAGGCTAACCAGTCTCTTCCATCTAGTGTCGGGATTAAGAATGAAGGCACAAGCGGGAGAGGGCAGAGGTACTGACTGCTCCATTTACTCTTAATCTCGACACCAGACGGAGGTGGTCCGCTTTATGTCCCAGCCACTTAACCCCCGGAAATGAACTCCAGTACTCAATAAATAGGTGTCAGGGTGGACCCCAGAGCTGGCCTCGCCGTTTTGGAGAAGAGAAAATCTCTTACCCCTACCGGGATTCGAACCTGAACTACATCACCCCCGGCACCACAACTAGAATAACACGAATTTAGAGCTGGCCTCAGCACAGACATGCGTCGCTAAACGACGGGGATACGTTCTGAGAAATGCGTCGTTAGGCGATTTCGTCGTCGTGCGAACGTCATAGAGTGTACGTACACAAACCTAGATAGTGCAGTATGGCCTACTGCACACCTAGGCTAGAGGGTATAGCCTATTGCTCCTTAGCTACAAACCTGTACAGCATGTTACTGTACTGAATACTGTAGGCAAGTGTAACACAGTGGTAAATAATATATAATATAATATGTCATAATATATCATATCATATATCACATCACATCACATCATATCATATTATATTATATTATACTATACTATGGGACCACCGTCGTACATGAGGTCCGTCGCAAACTGAAACGTTATGCGCCGCATACCTGTACTTCGGCTGCCTGAGTTGTTATCCGCAACCCAGCACCAACAGGTAACAAGCAGTACACCGGCAGTAGCACCAACAGGCCACAAAGCACATTGCCTTTCCTAACGGAAAGAGGCGAGCCGATTACGTCACCACAGCCGCAAGAAATTTATGTAACTGAACCACGATAAACAGGGAAGAAATTAAACCCGGTACTGGGTTCATACGTCTGTTTGATTACGTAAGATTTGTGTGCAGCAGTGCTAGTGATGTGGGGCTGTAGCTACTGCGAATTGATATTCTAAGGCATTAATTACTGCGTTAGACGGTAAGGTGAAAGAACACACTACGGAAATCAGAAAATTTGTCTGTGGAGAGTGGGGCAGAAACGGAGCACGAAGCGAGTATGTTCTGACGGCGGTGACCATGATGAATGCGGAATATAACGCCGTATATTCTAGTAGAGGTTTACCAAAGTTTCGCAAAAGCCTACTGTCTTCGTCTCGTAAAGGTAACGGCACAGGTAAAGTTCACCATGGAACAGGCCACGAAGGCCCATAGGGGTTGTAGAGGTATAGCTCTACTCTTTCTTTAATCTCGGCGCTAGATTGGGGGGGGGGGTGGTCAACACCACGCCCCGGCCGCTTTACCCCCGGGAAAGACCCGTTGCCCATTGTATAGGAGGCTGTGTGGACCGCAGGACCGGTCTGGACGAGTGCGGAAAATCTCGCCTCCCACCGGGATTCGATCCCCGGACCGTCCAGCCCGTAGCGAGTCGCTATACCGACTGAGCTACCCCGGCCCCCTGTCTCCGTCTAGTACCCTGAATAAGTTCCCAGCAAGCCTTCAATCACATTGCAACTAAAATAACTAACATTCAGCGAGCATAATTCAATGTAAATTCGATTATAAACATAAGTCGGGATAGCTCACTTGGTATAGTGACTAGGCCATGGGATGGTCGATTTGGAAGGTTCGATTCCCGGCAGGGACAAGGGAAACCCCCGTCGGAGAGAAATATAACACGGCATAACCAGATCGCTTAATAATGTGAAATGATATATGTAAAGGTAAAGGTCACACCATGGCAAGCCTATGTAGGCACACAGGGGAGGCGGTGGTACAGCTACAACCCATTCGCAACCTCGGCACTAGAAGGGGGTGAGTGGTCAGTATCACACTGCGGCCGCTTTACCCCCGGGAAATACCCGGTGGGCTTCCGTGCCGGTCTGAACGGTCACGAAAAATCGCGACCGCTGTATGTACATGCATGTAAACTAAACTCCGTTAATTATACTAATGAAAAGCGCAGTACACAGTAAGTAATTAGATTTCCAGCAGTACTAACCGAAACCCGTCAGACTTTTGTCCGTCACAGAATATAAACAAATACGCATTATATCACGCCAGTACCATAAACGAGGTCCGTTATTACAGTACAGAGCAGCAACTAACAAACAAAACGCAAAATAGATATGAAACCGGATTCGATACCAAGCCAGGCTATGCTGGATATGTGGTGGACAAAATGGCAACAGGATACGTTTTCCCCCGTCGTTGTCATTCCACCTACCCTCCTGTACCCATTAATTCACCTATTACTGACGCTACATAATCACAGTAACGGATTTCGTCGTTGAATGGCATATTTCAAAAGCCACAAGCGAATAACACCCATTCCAAACCATGTGCGACGTAGCCCTCTTCAGCATATAATCAATTATACTCTTAGTCCAACCACAGGCCACAAAAGTGTTCACTCTCCCAAATTCCACGTGTTTATCTGCTTCTATAAATTCCAGACACATTAGGATAAACGGTGTTCCATTTCAATTACTCACATGGACAGGCATGGATTTGTAAATTGTGATTCCCTTTACGGGTGAGAAGATTTCGTCTGACCGACAAATTCGACGGAAGGTGTCTTCTTATCTTATCCTTTGCTAAAAACACAGAAAGTAAAGGAGCTGAAGGAGGGAGATTTGCAAGCTAACGTTCTTCACTGGTGCCAAAATTTTACACAGTTACAGCGAACACAACAAGTTACATGCGTTTCGACAGCTCCGGTCTGCGTGTTTACTGGTATTTCTCGATGGTATGATATCTATTTGAACCTTGTCAGTTAACTCAAATTTTGATCTTAAAAAGTTCCGAAAACCACTTCCATTTCCGTCTTAAGAAGCAGTCAATACGAAAAAGACTGCCGTGCTGTTTGGTCCCTACGTAAGACCACTCCCACACCCCAGCACCTACTGTACCCTCTCCACATGCAAACGAAAGTGCAGTCTAACTTTTCCTGAAACGCAGTACATTTCATGTTAAAAGGTAAGACTGTGGGAAAAGCCCAAGTAAATATCCTTAACGCTGCTAGGCTGAATGGCTACTTGACATACCACCACGTTCAGCGTTCACACATTTTACATTCCACCGACGTTGTGTATGGATCTAAGAACAGCGAATATTTCCCAATACATATATAACCGATTGGTTTTTATAACTGAGATGGGATGTATTTACTGTGCGGTACGAACCGGGTATTTAAATACAATCCAGGTCAATTTTCGTCTTTTAAAGTATTACATATTCAATTACTGTAAACGTTTTATTGTCCAACTTATGCACAATTAAAAACACGTAAATACAACTAAAATTATAAAATATTTAAAAGTACTCCAACATGTTTCGGATCGCAGAGGATCCATCATCAGGGAGGCTTGTACAGTAATTAGCTAAAATTACAAAAATGGTTCTATCGTGTCCGTTGATATGGACGTGGTCGGTTTTATGGCAGCATATTGTAACCCGATGTGCGTGCGTGTGTGTGTGTGTGTGTTAACGGACACGATAGAACCATTTTTTGTAATTTTAGCCAAGTACTGTACAAGGCTCCCTGATGATGGATCCTCTGTGATCCGAAACATGTTGGAGTACTTTTAAATATTTTATAATTTTAATTGTATCTACGTGTTTTTAATTGTGCATAAGTTAGACAATAAAATATTTATATGTTGATGATGCACGGTGCAAATATGAAGATTTTTCAATTACTGTTTTTGTGTACAATAAGCTGCGTGGGCCAAAGTTGTACAACGTACTGGTATTTCTGTCTGGTCTTCTGTCATCGGACTTAGACTCTGAACAAGAATTCAAGTCCACATCTAAAAGTCTTGTGAGAAGGAGTAAGTCTGTCTTTGCATGTCTTTGGCAAAAGTAAATATAACAACAGGCAAGCACTTCCTGCTAGGCGTCGACATATTCACACACACACACACACACACACACTCACATAAAACGCGCACTTCCTTTTCCTCAGAATCACGAATCATACAAGCCAGCAAGCTTAAAATAATCACGGGAAAAAAGTTCCAGCACAAGTCTCACCAAGCGAACATTTCCCACTAACTCTGTGAACACTGGCATTGATTTAAAAACGAAAGCACTTTTCTATTCAACGCTCCCGACTTTAACAGCCGCGCTGCCTCATTTGAAGTTAGCCAGGCTTCGATCACTTGTCCTTCCGATAGGAGGCAGCTGTGTATGGGACAATGGTGAAATGATACCCACAGGCGATACCGAATGACTTTCATAACGTCCACATAAATCAGTGTTTCTCAACCGCCGGGCCACGGCCCGGTGCCGGGCCCTGGCATCAATTACACCGGGCCGCGAGAGGTTCTCCTGGAATTTGTCATTTTAGTTTTCTATGCAATTTTCATGAATAAATGTTTTATATTGGAAATATTCTGAGGAGAAAAATATTCGTGAATGTGTCGAAAAAACTCAGACCCAGATGTTCGCCTCAGGAAACTGCAATATGTTACAAGATTTCATTTGTCCAGTGATTGACAACTAACTTAAATGTAATTTTATATTTGTCAACATGCCACACCGTATACATAAGTGTACTGATACTCTTTATGATTATGCTATAATTAATTATTAATACTTGTGTTAGTTTAAAGTATGGACTTAAAAAATGGAAAGGTATTTACGAGTAAATTTGTTGGGACTGGGCCCTCGTCTTATGAAAAAATAATTTACCGGGTCGCGGTCTCACAAAGGTTGAGAAACACTGACCTACATTATATATATTCGAACAAACAGTCCTACCTCACAGAGAACAGAGTTCTTCTTCATTACAAAGAACAGTGCATAATGCTGTTTCATGTGAGGATACGGGACGCAAACACACTGTGTGGACAACGTATTAAGTTAATTACTTTAACGGGAGGGCGTGGCGATCCCAGAGGCCGCGCGGACTAAGGCGTGGGTCTGCGGTCGTTCGCTTGCTGGAATTTCCGAGTCGGATCCCGCCGGAAACAAGGACGTCTGTCTCTTGTGAGAGCTGTGTGTTGTCAGAGGTGTCAGCGTCGGGCTGATCAATCGTCCAGAGGAGTCCTACCGACTGTGGTGCGTCTGGGTGTGTGTAAGACAGTGAAGCCTCGATGGTAAGGACGCCCTGGCCAAATAGCAACTGTCAAGCCAGGGCCAAATGCGAGTACAGACGCTTAACCCTTTAAACGCCGAGTTAAATCCCATCTGCCATCTGCTGGCATTATTAGGAGCTCACCATATATTCCACGTTAGCGGGATAAGGGTTAATTAACACCGGGTTTTAAAACGTTAATGCAAGAAACAAGCTTGTGGTGTTGCCGTACCAATATGCCTCTTCGTCCTGAGATATTGGAACCAACGAACCGATTCTTTCAAGAATGAATGAATTAGTTTAAAAAAAAAACCTCACGCTCATTAGACTTCATTCCAACGACAATGGCCATAAGACATTTATAAACAACCAGAACGAACTGCAGCCACTTCAGGTTGCCCCAACCCCACTTCGCACATAACACGAACATGGCGGCAATGCGAATTTCTGAAGTGGGAGAAATTCTGACGCCGCACTTTAGGCTTCTGAAATTCTGTTAAAACAGTTCATGTACAACATGTACACTACGACAGCATGGCGACCGCAACACAAAGTACAACCTACTGAACCTTGCGTTTACGATCACTGTGCACAAGCAAGTTGTATGACGTGGTGTGTCGCCGTGAACCTGTAAACCTCCTCAGTCTGTGGAAATTTCGTTTCGAAAACTTGAGACCACAGCACCATCACTTGACTTCTGCTCTTCACGTACTGCAGATTTATTCAGCATCCTAAACGTGCACGTGCGTTGCGAAATTATGCTGCTTTTTATAATTATTAAATTATAATTCGTGCTAATGTCTTAGACGTACGCACATTAGAGCGGATATCATGTATCTCAATGGACATAAATGGTCAGATTCAAGCTACGGCCGCTTTAACTCCAGAAAAAGTGTCTCCGGTACCCACCCGACAGACAGCGGCAAAGAGAACACACGCTTGAACCTTCTTATTAGCTTTCAACATTCACATTTGGGCTTAATCGACATACTGCCTGCGAGAGGGGTAAATTTGTTCAATACTCGTCACGGAAGCGTGTAGGGGGAATGGAGGTAGAGCGCCACTCATTCTGAACCTCGGCACTGAATGGATGTGGGTGATCAACCGTACGCCGAGGCCGGTTTACTCTGGGGGAAAGAGCTCTCCCTGCCCGTTTAACGGAACTTTATTGCCTCAAACAACTGGAAACTTATTTTAATGACAGCAATCAAACGAAATGATGATTGACGGGTGAGGACTGCATCAGGAAGGAGTAAAGTATGACGCAGCCGTCAAGTAATTTCAGTTACCATCCTGGAATATGCCTGGCGGCTGAGCAAAACCACGTAAAACGACATCAAATACCGGGATTTGAAGCCAGTGCCTATCGAATACTACGTAAACATAGAGGCATATAGGGGGATTGCATTCTTAATTTCAACACCAGATAGAGGTCAGAGGTCAACTTTATGCCCCCAGCCACTGTACCTCCGGGCAAGAGTCCCCGGTATCCACTGAATACGAGTCTAGTTGGACCCCAGAGCCGGTCTGGACGCTTTAGGGGAGAGAAAAATCTCGCACCCCTATCGGGATTAGAACCCAGGACCATCCAGTCCCTAGCATAGGTCGCTATACCGACTGCGCTATCCCTGCTCGTGTCAAGTACTGACTAGCAACGCGAATGACTAGACTGCTTATGTGGGTGTGACAGCAATCAGAAAACCAGTTTCGGCATATTGGCAGCACTGTTGCAGAGTCCGGACTCTCTGAATTAATTACGTAGGTGTACATAATTCCGACTTCCACGAGAACACGAAATGTATGAACGTTTTCGGAAGAACGTGTGGGTGGAGACGGACAGACATAGAGAGAGAGAGAGAGAGACGGTACGGATCAGGAATCGAAGTGAAATAAGTCGACGGGACTTACAAAACGACTTTCACTTTTTGTTCCCCACGTTACAGCACTTATCCTTCCGCCTGCATCGACGCGCCAGACCGGTCGTGGGTTACAAAACAAGAACGATTATATTCGATTACATGAGCCTGACTCTTGCAACTCTGGTTCGGGTAGCTTGTGCAATACCGGCTGCTAGAGAAGCCTAGGGGGCAAGGCAGAAAGTGACCCAAAACTTTTGACTCTCATGAACATAAATGGGGTATTACTTAACACTTGTTGCTGGGAGAAATACGCGGCATTCCTTCCCCGCTCCCCCCCCCCCCCCCCCCCCCCAACAGACACGATGATGTAGCAATCCAAGACTGCAGGTTCCGTTCACATTTTACTACGCTGGAAAATGTTTACATCACACTTGCAAGTGGCATTCGTACATGCAGCAATTAACTGGGTAACGCTGGGCTGCGGGTTCGAGACCCATATGATATAACTAACACCATGCAGCACAGTCCTTCTTGAAAATCTAACAGTCCCTCAGCTAGTCGAGCAATTCCCTGCATTTCATTGTACCCCAATGTTCATTAGAAAATCCTTCCGATCGCACTATGGCATGGGGTCGACTCAGCCTCTAACAGAAACGAGTACCAGGAGTATCTCCTGGTGGTAAAGGCGGCCGGTGCGTAAGACTGACAACCTACCACCATCCGGTGCCGTTGTCACGAAATCCGGGAACCTCAACTTCCTGGAACCCTCTGGGCCTTTCTGGGCCTGTAACGGGACTGCTTTACCTTTACCTTTACCAATGTTCATTACCGTGTTCACAACAGCACGTCACTAGTCCCTATCCTGAGCGACAACAACGCTTTCAACGCCCACCCAACAGACCTACTTAAAATCAATTTAATATTATCCTCCCATCTACGCCTAGGTCTTCCAAGTCTCCTCTTTCCCTGAGGTTTCCCCACCACAACCATGCATGCACCTCTTCTCTCCTACATACGTGCTACATGCCCCGATCATCTCATTCTTACTTATGTGATCGCCTGGATATTTGGACAGCAGATCATAAAGCTTCACACTGCGCAATTTCCTCCAATCCCCTGTTCCTTCGTCCTCCCTCGGGCCCAAAATGTCCTCCTCAGCAACCACTTTCAAAAATAGTAAAAAAGCTCAGTAACTGCTATACGTGCCCATGCTTTAACATCATTAAAACTCCACATAATGCCCATAAAATTTCGCACGATTCCACAATAAGCAGTAATTATCTCCCAAGAATATTAGGCGAATGGCCTGTGAAGTTGGCGCCTAGTGAGAGCTCTGCGAAGGAACAAGTTAATTTTGAATTGTCCATGCCCTACCAACAACAGTCACATGCTGGTTCATGTCAATATGCTGCTCAGGCAAAAGCAGCCCAGACCACGGGCACTGATCGCGATATGGGTGTAATGCAGCGCTAGCAAAATCCTTTTAAAGGTACAGATTAACCCTGTCAAAGCCTAGTGGTTCCTTTACATACCACCAGGTTCAACAGACTGCCCACAAGGTGCATTTAGACGTGTTTTACACACATCTCAGAATATACAGCGATTATATCTACACACAGTATTATATGAATGGTTACTATAACCGAGATGGCGTGTGTTTACTGTGCGGTACGATCTAAATTTGTAAACGAAATTCAGGTTCGTATTTTCTTTAAGGTTTTTAGGCGAGACTTCCCCGTTGTGTATTTTTAGTGGTTAATAGAAGTATAAATTTTATTGTAACACAACTTTATTATATAAACAAATTTAAGAAAACATAGCGACATGTTTCGACCTACTTGAAGCCGTCTTCAGGCTTTGACTTAAGACAGTTAAATATATAATAAACAAAGCCTTAAAATTACGATCTCACTTACACTGAGTAATTAATATAATATATTAATATATTAAAATATAAATAACATAGATACAAGAGATTATTTATTTAACTTATAATTTATATACAATTTTAAGACGTAGTTAATTATATATTTAACTCTCTTAAGTCAAAGCCTGAAGATGGCTTCAAGTAAGTCGAAACATGCAGCTATGTTTCTGATGAATATGACATTCAGAGGACCGTGCATCGTAATATATTCCTATAATACAACCAACGAGATGCACTAATTTCTCAAATTTATTTTTGGAATAAAACTCTACATGTTCCGGACAGTTTCTCTGTCCATCACCAGGAGGAGTTTTTCACTGTACACACCGCAATGGTGTATGTCACACAGGTTTGCGGACAGCTCGCGAGCTGTCAGCAAACCTGATGACATATACCATTGATGTGTGTACAGTGAAAAACTCCTCCTGATGATGGATAGAGAAACTGTCCGAAACATGTGGAGTCCTATTCCAAAAATAAATATGAGATAGTAATGCATCTCGTTGGTTCTATTATAGGAATGTAGCTATGTTTTCTTAAATTTGTGTTTATACAATAAAGTTGTGTTAGACAACAATTCATACTTCTATTAATCATGGTCTTTAAGTGTTAAATACGAAGCTAACCCACATCCAAGTTACGTATGAAAGTGGTTACGCAACACTGAGCAAACAAGAAACTACATTTTTCTTTACGACTAATTAATCAGCCACATAACCAATTAACTATGGTAAAACGTTCTCGGGTTATCGACCACGTCAACTGGAAACAACTGTCCCCATATTTCGGAGATACGCTTTGTCTGCATCATCAGGGATTTCTTCCTGGTGACGCAGTTTGCAGTTATCCGAAACAAGTCATTGCCTTCCACCAGTTGATGTGGCTTGCAGTCCGGGCATATTACACAATTTTAATACTAGTGAAACCTGCAAGTCTGTAACTAAAACAGTAACTAATTCCAAAGGACAGCCCTTCTTGACAAACTGAATGGATCAGCTACACAAAAAATTGCCCGTAGATCATGCAATACAAAGGTCCATTCTTAACAGAAGGCCATAAGTCCCATTCCCGGGCCACTTGCACACGGTCCACACACAAGCACACACTATTTATTTAAAACCATACTTCCCAGTCTGCACATAGTTCAAAGTGGTTATTTCCATCTGTACAGCGCAATATCTATGTTCATGTGTCTGGCCCACAGTAAATAACCAAAGAAACATTGCAACCAAATATGAACTTTGGGGCATGCCAAGACGTTAAAATTTATATAAAAAAGTTTTTATTCGCTAAAATTACACATGCGCGAAAGGTACAAAATTTGGAGGTTATGTCTAACAACTTTCACGTTGAGGAAACCTACAGTATGTATAATAAAATTAATTATATACGTCAGCACTAGCTTTTCTTATTTATACATATATAATAAATATTACGTTTATATGTGTATATATACATATATTATGTATAAATAAAAAAGGTACTGCTGGCGTATATGATTAATTTTATTGTACATTCATTCCAGCACTTCGTGATGCCTTCTTTCAATAACCTACAGTGAATTACATGCACATGTCACTAACTGCCACGCGTATTCATAATATTCTGCCTGGCTCTCAATGCAGTCATGAGATGACGTCACGAAATATGCGCAAACAGAACGGCTTACCGCCTACTAACAACTGCACCTCTATCTTCTTTTATTTACAAGTAACACTGATAACTAAAAACTGTTAGGTCTTCAACTTAATCTCCGCGAAGCCTTTCGCATCGTGGCGCACTTTGCACGCACGCAATGATAAGAGATAACACAACACATAAAAGAATAGTCAACATATGTGCTATCAGCTGTAACTCCCGGATATCCTCTTGAACCAGATGCGCGTGCTGCATACACGGGGTTATCAACATCTTTGGAAAGGGTACAGAACGTTGCGCGAGATGATTACAGGGGCTTAGTGAAATGTCTACAGCTTCATCTGGTGATCCCAAAAGGAACACAAGATTTTAGGTTCTTGCAGCGGTCTTGCTGAAGATTCAAGTCTTTTGAGATGCTACGCTGTGTCGCTGGGGGCAGCAATACCAGACGTTTCGAACGACTGTATTATCTTCATCTTCAGAGTCAAGATGTCAAAGAAGAATAATTCTTCAACAAAGGGTCACAACCCTCTAATCGCAGAAGGCTTTATTCTTCAAAATGAAACTCTTTTGCTTAAGTGTGCTGAATCAGTGTTAGTTTCCTTTAATTATTATAACATCAATAAACTCCATCAGCCGTATCAACAAGCATTTGCATACACAACAGAGAAATTCATTTTCAGCGCGAATAAGTGCATGAAGTTTGATGGGAAAACTACGGGGTTGTCAGGCGAAATCATAACAAATTCCCGTGCTAAATTCCCACCACCAGCAAGGCACTGTTTTAGCACTCAAGATCCTGGGCATTAATACAACAGTACAAACTGATCGGAGACCGCGGTAGCACAGTGGTTAAGGTGCTGTGCTACAAATCGGAAGGTCGCTGATTCCATTCCAGATGGTGCCACTGGCATTTTTCATTGACATAATCCTACTGAACGCACTATGGGCCTGGGAACGACTCAGCCTCTAACAAAAAATGAGTACCAGGAGTATTTCCTGGGGGTAAAAAGCGGCCGGTGCGTAAGATTGACAACCTTACCACCATCCTGGGCCACTGTCTCGTAATCTGGGAACCTTAACTTCCTGGAACCCCCTGGGCACCTCGGGCCTGTAATGGGACTGATTTACCTTTTTACAACCTGATCAGGTATGCCTGACGCTTTCTTCTGCGATCCTAAACTTACAACAGATACCCAGATGCCACATTCAACTTTTGGTGCCCTTTCCTTGAGCAATGATTTGGGTAGCTCCATCAGGCGAGAATCGCTATGCAGTACTAGCCTACTTCGTGAACAAATACGAAGCCATGACGTCCACTGCCAAAGAAGGCTTGAAAATGTACCGTTAATTTTTAACTGGCTTTGTTTATAAACGAATGTTAATTGTGGTAAACCAAAGTGGAGGTTCGCCAGTTAGATACCCGGAAGGCACAAACTGCAATAGGGATATACTTTTCCTATTGGAACAAAACGTACTGACAACTTGTAAAAGCACAGTATTACGAAGGCGTATACGGGCCTTGGAGTAAATTGTCGTGCATTTTAAGCCTCGACACTAGTTTAACGGAACGGCATAGCTTTATCTTTCGGCCGCCTTATTCAACGAGGAGCTTATTCACTGGGCAGGCGATTTCATGACCAAGTTCCTCTAGACAAGATAAGCAATGTAACACAATCCCAATCCCCGTCTGCAATCCGACCCCGGTCGTCCAGCCTGAGCTATATCACTTTATCAAACGAATTGGTTTGTTCTTGATTTAACGAAGAATTCGGCAGCTTAGATTATGTCTTTGATACTCTCTAAGAACAGGTACAGTAAAATTTTGATTTATGCCAAAAACAGCCCTTATGAAGGCCTGGATGTATTGACGTTGAAAGCGATACAAACGCCTTGAAGCTTGTCCGTACACAGCAAAAGTTACAAGCACAGTCCCTAAGCTTCATGTCAGAAATAGATTCTCCCAATCGGTTGTATGTAAAGCTCTTTTAATGTAACTGTACCGTTTATACAGGTATGCGCCGCATAACGACGTTTCGGTCAACGATGGACCGCATGTACGACGGTGCTCCCATAAGATTATAATATAATGTTATGATGGGCCGGGTAGCTCAGTCGGTATAACGACTGACTACGGGCTGGACGGTCCGGGATCGAATCCCGGTGGGGATGAGATTTTCCGGCCGTCCAGACCGGCCCTGGGGCCCACCCAACCTCCTGTAAAATGGGTACCGGGACTTTCCCGGGGGTAAAGTGCTGCCGGGGCCTGCTGCTGACCACTCACCCCCTTCTAGTGCCGCGGTCATGGAAGAGTACAACTACACCTCTACCCACCCTCTGGGCCACACCGGGCCTGTAAAGGGATCACTTTACTTTTTTAATACAATGCTATAATATTTACCATTTTGTTACAATTGCCTATAGTATTCAGTACAGTAACATGCTGTACAGATTTGTAGCCTAGGAGCAATAGGCTATACCATATAGCCTAGGTGTGTAGTAGGCTATACTATCCAAGTTTGTGTAAGTACACTCTAAGACGTTCGAACAATGACGATATCGCCTAATGACGCATTTCTCAGAACGTATCGCCGTCATTAACTGACGCATATCTATACTGGCATGGAAGCTAACACTTTGCCATGTAAGTTAGCAGCGATAAATTGTCAAGTGACATAAAATGGCTGATTGGAAAGGACGTGTAAGGGAAGAGTCATGCCAAATTTGAAATATGGGGGTATTATCACGATATACGCTGAGAGACTGAAGAAGAGCACGAAAAACTGCGGATGCAGCCAGTCTTGAGACCGACATCTGAACACAGGACCTCCAGATTACGAAAGCAGGGCATCTTCGCGAATTTCGGTGTCAGCTGGAATCAAGTAACTTTGAATGCTTTTGCTGAATTTGCAGCACTTGCGACTCCAGTTCCACAGGATCATTACACTGCAGAATGGTACTCAAGTTCATTTCCGTCCTGCACTATAGAACCCTTCACTTTGGTGGCGAAATGTAGTCCCAAGTATTCTCACACAAATGTACGTCAGAAAGCTCTGACCCGTGTCGTCAAGCCGAGTCCAGCATCTGTCTAGAGATTCGGAAGTACAACACCGCGTATACCTAACAGGAACTGGCGTACTGTGGGACACTTCACATGCTTCAACACGACAACCAATGTGTGTACCACGTAACACTGAGACGCGTTCGCACAACCATGGTTGCCATGGAAAAGCAATAAATATTAAATATCAGGCTGTGTGTATTTTTGCCATAGTTATCTGGCATGCAAAACGCACCTCTTCTGCGGCGTATTATATTGTCATTAGTGGCATGTCTGGCTTTGCATTATTTTTCCCCAATATCTTATAAACACCACGATTTTCGGAAATAATTTAGTGCATACAAAACGTGTTTTTCTTTTCTCTATAACTTTGTCTGGAGCACTTTTCATTCTAAGAAGAACTCGTCACAGTTTTATCATAAATTTGTCAAAGTCTCCATGCAAAGTACCCGTTATTATTGCCAAACTTTCATCAAACTTGAATTTTCTCGACGGATTTTCGAAAAATACTCAAATACAAAATTTAAAGAAAATTCGTACAGTGGAGTTCATACATGCGGACAGACAGACGGACGGATGGATGGACACACATATAGCGAACAGTCGCCTTTCGCAATTCTGTGACCGCGTCTAATATACCGGAGGGGGGGTTCACCAGACGGCGCATTCGTAAAGCGACGTCACAGCACAAGTCCCCCCGACTTTTTCACCACAGTACCACCCCCCGCCCCAAACCGACAAGCCTCCACGCCACCCGTGCAACACCAAGACGGACGGGCACGCAGAGCCGCCCCCGACCAATCAA
>Ga0131853_10008580_pt1 | contig 18646 bp, 14 predicted proteins | sample TergutLab28metaG_FD_92764 | JGI IMG/M metagenome (GOLD analysis project Ga0131853, IMG submission 92764) | Labiotermes labralis P1 segment gut microbial communities from Petit-Saut dam, French Guiana - Lab288 P1 (version 2) (version 2) | ecosystem: Host-associated > Arthropoda: Insects >...
AAAAAAAAAAAAAAAAAGGGAAAAAAAAAAAAAAAAAAAAAAAAAAAAAGGAAAAGCGAGGGTATTGAGCGAAGGAAATTGGAATGCTTTGTGGTTTGCGACACAAGGAGCGTAGGCTAATTAGGCGCGTTCGCAAAATTGCGAAAAGCGACCATCAGCTTCGTCATGTCTGTTTGCCAGCCCCCAGAGAGCTCAGCTCCCACTGGACGGATATTAATTAAATTTTATATTTGATGCTTTTACGAAAGCCTGTTGAGAAAATTCAAGTTTCATTAAAATCTGACAAGAATAATGGGGACTTTACATGCATTCCTATGCATATGTTTATGATGAAATCTCACTTATTCTAAGAATTACTGGGAAAAAAAAGTTCCAGAGAAAATTAAAACACAAATTTTATGTTCAGCAAAATCTTTTCTCCGAAAATCGTGCCGTTTATGTGTTTACAGGCCACAGATGGCAACAAAATACGGCGTATTCGCTTTGCATTCTGGACAACTAATGCTACAATCACACACTCAGAACATGAAATACTTAGGTTTTTTCACGGCAACAATGGTTACACGAACGCGCCTGAATGTCACGTTTATACGTACATAGCCTTACTTGTTTCGATATTAGCAATGGGTTGGATTCATGAAAAACACGCTGCACGCGGTGGCATTAGGCCTCTATCTATGCCTTTTTTATTAACCCACTTCCCACCTTGCACAGCGCTCGGCATAACCATTACCAAGCCCGACGGGAAAATGTCGTTTAAGGAAATATTGCTCTGATCATCGCAGCACACACATATGGTTTTGTGAGCCAGATTCAAAGCTCCTGATTGTTCAGACAGATGGTACAAGTACAGTATGTGAAGACATCTTTTCACAAGCACCAAAAAGTGTCACATTCAAGACCACCTGACCCGCCCGAAACACCGTTACTTACGAGTGTAAACCGTTCCGCTATCCTACATGCAAAGGCTGGTGCCAGCCAACACAATGCAACCTTTTCCGACTAGACATACTCGCAGAAAGTAGTTCGGGGAAATTACAGAAACAAATAAGTTCCACATCGCACAGCGCATGCAACGGGGGACAATATGTTCGGGCGACAGGGATGTCATTAGCGCCATCACAAGTCACATATTTCTTGAAGATCGGTAAAGGTAAAGGTAATTTCAACATACAACAGGTCACGAAGTCCCAGAGAAAGGGTAAGACGTATAGCTCTGCTCTTTCTTTAACCTCGGCGCTAGATGGGGTGGGTGGTCAACGCCACGCCCCGGCCGCTTTGCCCCCGGTTAAGACCCGGCACCCACTGCACAGGAGGCTGGGAGGGCCCCAGGGCCGGTCTGGACAGGTGCGGAAAATCTCGCCCCCCCCCCCACCGGCATTCGATCCCCGGACCGTCCAGTCCGTAGCGAGTCGCTCTTGGAGATCGGTACAAATTATTAAACTATAAAATGACGTCATGCCAGAATCGCACAAACTGCGTATGCCGTTAATCGTACAGGAGTTCAAATTCAGTCTTCTTGGGGTCCCTGACGCTTGGCGATGAGTACTCTCGTACGTTCGAAACGTCGGGCACCACTAAACCCGCGACACGACATCGTATCCCGGAAGAAATGGGTCCACTACAAGTCTGCTCAAACCTCAAATCCCAGAACTCCTCGCCGTCACGTTACACAAATGTGGCAGAACTGTCAGTGATGGCACGTATAGAATCCGACAGCTTTCACTGCATGCGAAACGTGGCTACTGAAATGTAGTGTTCGAATAACCTTGAGGCTCACTGGTGAAGGTAAAGTATTGGCGGTATTTCATGTAACAGTCACTGGGGCTACTGTCATTCAGCAGGCCCAGCCTTTGTTTTACACCCCCGGCTGCGTTTCTGAAAAAGCAGGCGCAAAACAATGATGATATTCCCATAAGAAATAAGGAGCTGAGTCAGCGTAGCCGCACGCAGCTATCCATAGGGCGTTACACCGAAAATGACTGGGCGCAAATTAAGGGTAGCATAATTCGGCATGGGGAGTTTAAAAAAAAAAGAGGCGCAAAACACAGCGAGTTCTCAATAGAGTGCGCTCTAGTGCTTCCTTTATCAATTTCCAGTATCCTCTCTTTTCCTTGAGGTCATCCAGTAGGTTCTTACCTCTTCTTCTTCGTCTTCCCGTCACCTCTATCCTTCCCTCTAGCTTTCCTTCAATAACGTGTTGTAGAAGTCAGTTCCAACGCAAGATGTAACCAATCCAGTTAGCCTTCCTTATTTTTATTGTATGCAGGATATTCCTGTCCCCCTTGACTCTACGTGACACTTCTTCATTTCTCACACGATCGGTCCAACCGATCTTCTCTATCCTTCTCCGGCACCACATTTCAAAACTTTCCACGTATTTCTGATTCACTTTCGGAAGTGTCCAAGTTTCAGCACCATATAAAGCTGTATTCCAAATGTAGCACTTTACAAGTTTCTTCCTTAAATTTAAGTCCAATTTACTGGTGAAAACAGCCTTTATTACGGCGATAAAAATGAGGATGAGATGGGTGGGGAATGTAGCACATGAGGGGGCGAAGATAAATACCTACAGTGTTTTGGTGTAAAACCCTGACGTAAAGAGACCACTCAGAAGGCGCAGGCGCAGATGGGCGATAACATTAAAACGGATGCTACAGAAATACGATGGGTATGGACTGGACTAATCCGACTCTCCATAGAGCCACGTGTTGGACTCTTGTAAACACGGCAAAGAAGCTTCAAATTCCACAACATTCGGGTAATCCCCCGAGTAGTTTTCGAACTGTTAGTTTCTCAAGAAGAAATCTGTTCCATGGAGCTATGCACAAGAAAGTAAAAAAAAAAATACGAACGCTTATCTTTTGTACAAGCATAAGCATGCGCCAGTTGCAGTACTTTTGCTGATAAGACAAACTCCTGCCTCGCCTACAGTTTCAAATGACTCAGTAGTTAAACCACGAAAGACAAACTGCTAAAGGATAACCAAGCACTGTTGTTACCACGAGGACAGGGTGGCCAACAGACATGCAACTGGATACAGCAGGCCGATAACTTCATCTCTTCGACCATGCAGGTAACAGGATGCGTTTTCGCCAACTGCCCGCCTGGATTTCGGCGAAATCCCACCTCGCCCAAGTTTACCGTAAGAAGCGATAAGGGCATAATTAGAAACGAGGGAGGTAGTATCAAAGAACGGTGTCCATATCCACGCCATTAAGGCATACAGAATGTGTGGTGGTTTAGCTCCACTCATTCTTAAGTTCGGCACAAGGCGGTGTGTGGTCAACTTCATGAACCGGTCGCTTTATACGCCCCCCCCCCCCGAAAAGTACCCCGGTACCCGCTGAAGAGGAGGCTGTGTGGGCCCCAGCGATGGTCTGGAGGTTTTGAAGAAAATGGGGCCTCTGAGCTGGTCTGGAGGTTTTGGAGAAAGTAGGGGCCTCAAAGTTGGTCAGGTGGTTTTGGTGAAAAATGTGGCATCAGAGCGTGTATGGAGGTTTTGAAGAATGGGGCCTCAGACTGGTCTGGAGGTTTTGGAGAAAAATAGGGGCCTCAGAGCTAGTCTAGTTTTGGTGAAAAATGGGCCTCAGAGCTTGTATGGAGGTTTTGAAGAAAATGGGGCCTCAGAGTTGGTCTGGAGGTTTTGGAGAAAATTGGGGGCCTCAGAGCTGGTCTGGTGGTTTTGATGAAAAATGGGCCTTAGGGCTTGTATGGAGGTTTTGGAGAAGAATGGACCTCAGAGCTGGTCTGGAGGTTTTGAAGAAAAATGTTTTATCCCAACTGGGATTCAAACCCTAGAGGGTGCAGCAACTAGTTCAGTCGCAATACAAAGCTCCCGGTGAGGTAATATCCTTGTTAGACGCCGCATCATTAGGACGCACTGGCATGCGGAGGTGCAACTCATTTCTTAACCCTAGATACTGGACCTCCAGTAGTCAACTTCACGACCCGGTCGCTTTATCTGCAGAAGTCACCCGTAACCACTGAACTGGCTAAACAGCCGGTGTGGTCACAGTATGCTGCGGCGAATCGAAGCCAAATTACCCGGCCATACAGCCGGCTGCCTAGTCACTACGCTGACTCAGCTAGTAACTATCATAACAGCACCGCAACATTAGACGGCCCTCGGCACCAGACATGTTACTGAGATTGTGTTCCATACTCATGCAATTAAAGGATCCGTTTATTCGTCACCGGATCTTTTCCACTCTTCCAACAAACCATTCATCTCAATAAAACTCCTTATTTATCATTAACGTATTGCAAATATGGTATTAGTCCAGCACAACGTACTGACTGGCACTTCCTGTCGGCTCGCTTATCGTATAAACGGCAGCCGCTGAATGGCCTGCATGCATGACAGTTGGAATGTTGGCGTGAAATGACTACCGAAACGGTCACACAGAATAATGACGTTCGTTGATTTGTCATAAGAAGTAATGAAAACGCTTTGTTCTTCAAGCCTGCGTAACAAGGCGATCAAATCGGTAAGTACCGGACTCCTGGCAACCTTCGTCATGGCAACTGTGTCTACTCGTATTACACAAAATGGCCAGCTGTAGGCGGCACCGTGCTCACAGCTGTATTGCTGCAAAAGCTGCCGCTATGCAGCGCTCACTCCGGTGTATCTAGCGTTTGCTTGCAACTGCAGGTCGTAGAGCGGACGACACCAACTGTTGCACGGGAATCGGCGACGGCCTTCGTCCCGCGAGTTACGCTCTAATTCGAGACGAAACACATACTTCTTCACGCAAATCCCCTATTTATCTCCGATTTTATCAAACATGGAGTGGTGTCCCAACAATTCTGTGGAACTCTCCAATACAAATTATTTTGTACTACGACCAACAAATGCACAATTATTTCACAAATTATCACACTCCTACATGTTTCGACACTATCGTGTCGTACTCTGGGAGCCTGTAATCTATACCTTGCCAAATTACACAAGTATTTCAAATGCAGCTGTTGGTAATACAATTTACAAGATGTTTCACATACATTTTATAATATGAGGACTTGCATAAAACCTATGCGAAACATGTTAGTTGTAAATTGTATTAGCAACAACTGCATTTTAAATAGGTGTGTAACTTGGCAAGGTATTAATTACGTGCTCCCTGAGGTTGACACGCCATTGTCGAAACATGTAGGAGTGTGATAATTTGCGAAATAATTGTGCATTTGTTAGTCATAGTACAGAATAAAATACAATATAAAATTTCGGGGGGGGAGGGGAGGGGGGAATCGTTCGGCGGTTGTCGGTTCCTTGCAAGTGGGCAGACATGACACGGAGAAACTACGTGCAGCATTTTTGCAACATTAAATTACAAAAGCTGGTAGTTCAGCTACGGGGGTTTCAAATTATGACACTACGAACATGACAGTAAGTGCAAGCTGGCTCACGACAGTTCAGGGCTAACGCACCTACACACAATAAGACCCCTGTAACTTATGGTCTATCCCACCATACTACACAACTCGAAAACTTACTTACAATATTCCAAGTCTCCTACATAAAACCACGCTCTTGATCACACGTTTACGATGGCGTGTTTCCAAAACCGAATAATTTTCATGCGTTGCACAAGAACAGCATTCCTCCAGTTTCACTTCTTTGTACGTGGCTGCCATACAAAAAACATCGACGATTCTCTTTGCAGTTTTTACTGCCTTTGACACACAGACCTACAGCTACCAGCTTCATCCATGCAGACAAAATACTGACAAAACCACGGTCAGCAGGTCAGGTTTGTCTCAAGGTGTCAATGCATTTTGAAATCGAATGCTTATGGAAAACGTGAAACGTAAACGTGCGGATAACAGTCTTGTCACGTGACGATGTTCAGTCATGGTATCGTAATAATGATGCAGGTTCCTCCGAAACGACTGTCTCTAACAGACGACGCTGCGTCATCCTGCAAGAGCCAGCTTACCTTTGGAGTTACCACGGTTGAGAATCGCAAAACTAAAGTTGGTCCTACGTAAATGAACGCTACTCCCCTTAAAACGTATACGGGGTGGAGATATGGCTCCATACATTAACCTCAACACCATACTGCTGTCAGTAGTCAAAATATGGTTTTCTCCAAACCAACAAACCAATGGTGGAAAGACAGAAACAGTTCCTTCCACGTTTTTTTCAATTTGTCAATAACGATCATCCTACAGTCATGAATACAATCTTCTGGCAAGGGACACCCTGTGTTTTGGTAGACTGGCATCAACGTTCTTCAGTAAGATGGAGTTCGCAGGTTCGACCTAAATGTTGCCACCTATCTATGTCACATTCCAGAAGATCGTGACTCTAATTCTCAAACTGCACGTACTTTAAAGCCACACAACAGTTCCAAGGTAACTGGCTGATGAAATATGGAAAGGTGTGAGAGGTAAGGGGCAAACCATGATGTAGTTTTAGGTACTGTACAGGGTCGAGGGCCATAAACTTCCTGCTGAGAACTTCACAGCTACAGAAATGAATGACCATCCCAGTGCAATTTTGGATAACAACGTTTTCTACAATAAGAGGTAACACAATTGTTAATATAAGCCTGAGGATGACCAGGTTATATTCAAAACATGTACCCTTGTATTATCTTATACAATAAAGTGATTGTGCTGACGTACACCATATAGTATTACATAAGAGGTAAATTTTCATGGAATACAACATGCACACCATCCTACTGGAAACACATGCATGTTTGCTGACATCATCAATACCAGAAAGATGGGCATGCAAAACTGTAAGGTGGAAGCAACATTAGTGATTACACTGAGAATAAGATGGGCAGTGCATAAAGCAAAAATGGAAAAAGAATGAGAAATTAATTAAAAAATTTACACAGAAAACATGAAGACTACTTAAGAGATGTAAATGTATATGGCTGAATAATAATAAAATTAAAGTTAAATAGGGTGTGAGAAACGACATGGATTCATTTGACTCATGATATGGCCCTGAACTGACGTGGTAACAGCCTTCAGGTTTCATACAAGGAAAGCTGCTGGAATAGTTCAGCAACTCTTCTGTACTACCAGTACAAGTTTAAACTGCATAAAACTCTATTTATTTATGATATTTGTGCAGATTCACATATGAAGAAATGCTCCCTGCCCTTGTAGACAACGACTGGAAGAGTATAATTTGGCATTACAAGAGACCTGCATACCACAATAAAAAAGAATATACATAAACTTACATAAAAACCCAACAACTGCACCTGTATAAGATATGTTTTATCACGTCATCAGTTATGAACATGTTTTGACCGCCTTTAAGATCATCATCAGAGCAGCATTACAAGAGTAAGTATTCAACAAGCTGCCAAAATTTACTCTGTTGGTAGCATATTCAGCCCTCCAGTCACTGTCATTGTTTTTGAAACACTTGGTGTGTGTGTGCTAAGGGTTAAGTATTCTTTAAGTTGAGAATGGAATACAACCTACTGAATAGTCTCCCAAATACAAGTTTGACAAATCTGCAGAGGGTTTATGGGCTACACAGGTAGGTCCCTTTATGGATATATGCACACCAGGCTGTTATCAGTTAAAACGTGGTTGAAAATTGGAACTGTTCAGCACCTTTTGGTGGGAGATGGGGAAAATGGGAATTAAGAATAACCAGCTACTACATTATAACCATTCACAATCTATATACATCCACTTTCCAATATTAGCCCTCGCGGTAATGAACCTTCGGGTTCCATAAAATGCGGGGTATTTCTTGACTAGCTGCAAAACTGTTAGCTTCTCAAGAAGGACTCTGCTCCATGGAGTAAATAAGTCAGCAGCCCTGCACATCAACCAAAGCAAACAGGAGCCTTCTGATAGTCACATGGCCTCATAAAATTAAATCCCAGATGACAAAGGCTGTTCAGTTAGGATGTCAGCCACAGAGAACAATGGAAGCTGTTCAGACCTGGTCCTCACACTTTCAATGAACCGCAAATTTTATTAGCCCCAGTTTGAATACAAGTCTATGTGAACGCCCTTTACGAAATTCTGTCACTTTTCTCAACTGGATCTTTTTTTAGCTCTAATGACATCTTTTAGCAGAAGGTTCTCCTGTAAATATATTTTCACATATCTTTGTCCCTGGAATTTTTCATTCACATAACCCTTCTGATTGCACTATGGCCCTGGGGTCAACTCAGCCTCTAAAAAAAATGAGTACCTGGAGGATTTCCTGGGGGTAAAGACGGCTGGTGCATAAGGGTGACAACCTTACCACCATCCTGTGCCGCTGTCATGTAATCTGGGAACCTTAACTTCCTGGAACCCTTTGGGACGCTCCTGGCTTGTAACAGGATTGCTTTACCTTTATATCTTCAGGTGTAAACTACCAATATTTGTGGTCACCTCTGTTCCTGCAGTCCTTTATGGTCTGTCTGGCAGTTCTTTTCGAATTTCATGTCATATCAATGGATGTTCACATCCAGGTACTGCCAACTGCATGACATCCTCATTCCCTTCAATTTCCCTGTGACCTGCCACCTACACCAGCTACAACATGCGATGTTCAGCCAGCTTCCTTAGCGAGTGATGACAATTCCAGATGAATTATGACGAGCTGACAGTTGCTATGGCTCAAATGTCTGATAAAATACAGATTTCTCTGTTCCTATAGCCCCTACACATGTTTCCTGTAGCACTACTACCCAGAATAACAAACTGAATAAGCTCATTCTTTGCATCACACACACAAACTCCAGCATCATTTCTGTCTGTAACCACTCCCCAACTTTTGGTGGAAGCCCCCTTTTTTCATACAGTTTATGAGATCCCTGAACAGGTCCATCCACAAACACACACACAACAGGCTTCATTATAGATGTCTTAAAATCATAGCAACCTGCCAACAGTAAATCTCTCATACTTAAATTCAACAAAATATGTAAAACAGTTTGTGGGATACAGGAACATGTCAATTTATGGTCTTATATAAACTAAGACTTGTTATGGACCAATAAGGCTCATACATGGAAATGTACATCAACTTTCAAGTTGGAAAACACTGAGCTTTTTAAAAATATGTTGAATGTTTTAGTGTACAGAACAGTAAAGGACATGAACAGATAGATATAGCCCCCAAACAGGACATTTGGCTCACATTACAACAGAATGCCTACAAAGCAACTATCTGCTGGGTTTCCTGTTTCCTACAATAAACCAAATAACATAACCTAAAGACAGCAGAAAATAGACAAAATTTATTCTGCTACAATTCAGGCTTAAGTGCAAGCATAGTTGTTGGATGTGACCCAAATATTCTTAGTCCCTGTGTTTTAAGTGACTTTTAACTTAATATGCATGTTATTTGTGTTTGAAATTTTCTGCCAATACATACTGTGATATTAACTGGGAAGAATACATACTGTGAGCAAACCCAATTGGTACTTCTGCTTGTTTTGTATAAAGGCACACATTCTTCCAGTAAAACATCACAGATGCTCATTACATACACCATCTAGTGCACACATGCCCAGGTGTGGGCTCATCCTCTCCTTCAACCCAAGACATTTTACTGCATCTGACAGTCATTTATTGAAAAACAACTAACAATAACCCACAAATGTACAAACAGAGCAACTTAATAAGCACAAAATACGCTCATTTTGTGATGCAAAAGGCAGCAAATGCATTTGCATACTAAACCACAGTTACACTATTCACCACCTGCATGTAATGCACATCACCATAGCATAACTTCCCTCACTTTGCATTCAAGGTAAACCACAACTAATGGCAGGGCATTCAAAGGAAAAAATTTAATCAGCAAATCGCATAATTCAGAACTCAAAAAAAGTGTACAACAACCGTTACAAAACTGATTTCACTGCCTCCCAAATGCATCTTCTAGAATATGATTTATGCTACGTCAATATTCCGGTATGCTGACCAGACTTTTTCAAATCGAATGTGGTTACCGGTTCACGAAGCTCTGAGGAGACTGGAATTGAACTGGGTCGTGACAATCATAAAACGTTTTTCATCAGTTGAAGGAAACGTGTCATGCTGATAACAAAACATCAGAATACAGGCCTCCAATAAATTTTCACATTTCAGTTGTCTACATATTTTAACAACCAACGGATACAAAACGCACTCTACACATACAAAAATTGAAACCAGTAAAACGCACTGTCGCAAAGGCCATACCTTGCTAGAAGACCTCACCAACCCCAAGGTTTGGAAAGCACCTGCAAACCGCGTGCTAAAAGGATATCTGAAAAAATAAGGACACGAACATTTTACTGTACAATCTACTTTCTTGTATATTGGCACAATATACAATGCATACATGCCATTGAATACAGTGCTAAACTTCTGGATACGCATACCCATTTCAATTTACCGATAAGACTAAATAAATCATATTCCACGACACTTCCAACCCACATACTAACGCATGTGACACAACAAAGAGTCCTTTCGCAAGTATACACACAACGGTACAAATAGTGACAAAGAATCCATAGCTCCTACACCTAGGTCAATTGCAAAGATAAAAAATATCAATACTTAAAATCCTGAAACATTTATTACCTCACATATCCATTGCTTATGTTATTTCAGTACACATCAAATACACTTCAACATTCAAGTTTCACAAATATTCACAAAACACACGCGACTTTCCTCCTACATCCAGCAACTTTTCATTGCATCAAAACTGGTAATGGCACTCCGTCAATTTCCGTGTAAGGTGATGGGTCACGTGGTATAACAGCTGACATGCAATCTACGTACATTCATTAAGCGCCAAATTTAAAAACACCACAATTCCCAATCGGCAAAGGAGTGCATAACAGTTTATCCAAACGTATTCTCCATTTTCGTCTATCTTTGTACAATTAAAAATCAGTGTGGTATATAACTAAGCAGTATATGTGACGTGTGTTGCGCTTTGCTACGCGTCTGTAATATCTCGAAGGCAAGTTTTCCCGCAGACAAAACACACGGCAGTTATACAGTACATATGAATGTGAAACACAGTCCACGCTGCATTAGACAATATGGCACATTCTGGAAATTCTCTTAGTGCTAAGCAATGTGTTCTGGGAATTCTTGAATAAATTTAGAACTTAAAATTATTTTTTTAAAAGGGACAAATTTCAGGTCTTGATAATGATTATAACGTATCATTGGTAATGAAAATGCTACATTAAATGGGAGGAGTCTGTTAGTACAGGTACAAGCATCAGATATATTACACATTCTAAGGAAACACAGCCACCTCAAAACTATAATAGCATACAGAATTAAACCAGGTGTGCACCCAGCATATTTCACTGGGGAGCAAGGAGCTAACTGTGAGGCTACATATAATTTATATCTGAATTTTAAAAACTGTGTTATAAAAATCGTGTGATAAGTATAATGCAACATAACACTGTTTGCAACTGCATGTATATACATACAAACATAACTCACTCCATGACTCACTCAGGGTCCAATCTGCTTTGTTTCTTTTAATTTCTATAATTTATGTTTCAACAATCTAATGTACTAGTTATGGTCTGATTTCAGTTTCAGGGTAAATCAAATAAAACTTCTTATATCATGTCTACAAAATCTGTGTTCATTAAATTTGGTTTTTAAAGGGCCGAAGAACCCCCCCCCCCCCCACCCCTTGAATTAGATAATAATCTCTCTCTCTCTTTTGACATAAAATTTAATCATGCGACGCAGGTTTTCTAGAATTGTTCTAAGCTCTGCAATTGTCACAGCATGAACTGACAGATGCAAGATGTGGTGAAAACAGTGTTCGGCAGGGCAATAAAAGACCATGAATGTATCTACAAAATCTGTGTTCATTAAATTTGGTTTTGAAAGGGCTGCAGCCCTGGATGAAAATTATAATTTAATGCAGATTATACTACATTTGAAACTCTCTGGACTCACACGAAGACCATTAATATTAAAGATGATAATCCTCTAGAAATTTTTTTTTGTTTAGTTGGCATTAATTACACACAGTAAGTTTATAGTACAAAAGGACAAGCTATTCCAACCATGTCACTAGCTGAGTCTTATATGTCAGTAGTAGAATTTTATCACATTTTAATGAGTAATAAACTGCAATGGATGGATAAGGAAGTACAAGTGGTAATGGTCAATTTCAGGTACATCTTGGCAGTTACCTGGAGAGATTGAGAAAAACCATAAAACCCTTAGGCAGGCTCAGATTAGAGCCTAAAACCCCTGAACTATAAAACAGAAGTACTGCCCACAGGAAAGCGTCAATAAATAAACACATCTCTGTCTATTCCATTTCTTTTCATTGTTCAGAGTGAGATGGTGATTTCAAACAAATGTCGACTTTCATCTCCACACAACTTCACTAAGCTAACTTACTAAATTGAACAAACATTTGTATGAAAATTTGATTGATATATGTAACATGAAACTCAGATATTTATACGTTAACAAATGAACAGAGGGACTATTTTCAGACAGGTCACAGGTTTGATTCGCAATTGTCATTGGAATTTTTCAGATGTAATCCTTCCGGCCACACTATGGCCCTGGTGTCAACTCAGCCTCTAACAGAAATGAGTGCCAGGAATATTTCCTGGGGGGTAAAAGCAGCCGGTACATAGGGCTGACAACCTTACCACCTTCATGTGCCGACTGTCTTGAAAACTGGGAGCCTCAGCCTTCAGGAACCCCAGGGCCTGTCCAGGCCTGCAATGGGATTGCTTTACCTCTAGTTTTTACTGTCTACAATGTGCCACATGTTTCAGCTCTTCCAGAAAGCCATCATCGGGACAAGAATGAAACATACAAAACAAGCACTTTATGTACAAACGAGTATTATTCATAAAAGGAGCGAGATCTCAGTGTGACCAATATGCATGCAGTTTTATACACTAGCCAAAACTGAGTGAAAATTAAAATATTTTAATATATATTTGGCCTGTTTTGTCCTAAGAGGCCACATGCTGGTCTGTGTGTGTCTTGATATATAAACATCCATGGTAAGTGAAAAAAACTGTCTGGCATGATATACAATTAGTATTTAACTCCGTCAGCTATAGGTTAAAGAAAATTCACATATTTTGATGTGACACTTATAATAACATACTTCAACACAAACAAGTAGCACATTTTGAACACTAGTCTCAAAATACAGTTGTAATTGACGTTCCACCTATTTATTTGCATATTCATACACCACATTTCGGTGTCACACTCTCAGATTATTTATAATTATACTGTACATCCATTGACTATTGCATAATGCTGACGTATATGTTAACCATTTACTGATACGATAGGCTGCTTGTGTCTTTGTAGTTCAGCTCTCTGTTGATGGCTACGATAGTTGCTCAAAACAAGCAGAAGCACAAAAACTAGCTTCATGCAGTAGTTGGGAATAAAACTATTGTGGAGATGTACAACATTAATTCTAACAGATCTTTGAAAAATTTGTTGTGAGAATTATGGTGGACGGTAATCACTCAAGATTGTGCTCAAGGTGGGCTTCAGTGTTTGTAATGTTCAACTTATGGGTTCCAGCCAAATGTCATTTTGCTACTCATGACCAATATCCAAAAACAACTAGGAAGCAATCAACACTATAGAATGCACAGAACTTAGCCTCAGCTTGCAGAATTTATACTAAGGCATATCATTAGCACAGAAATAATTTTATTAGCCACAGTAAGTGGGTCTCTGATCACAGCATGGGATGCTGCATCCCCTGATCTCAGAGGTCATGGTCTCCGGGCATAAGCCCAAATGTGAACATGTGGCATAACCAAGGACAGCCATCAATGGTTCTTCCTCCAATTTGGATGGTGGCTGGAAAGCTAACAACTCCTCACTGTTAAAAATTTTCATCTATAGAATGTTAGAAATGGTCTCCAACTTGAAATGTCTACCCACAGTATGTCCCATTGCATTACCAACAAGCATGTTACTTTCACATTTCAGAATGATGCTGAAGCCTAAATATCTAACCCGTTGGGATATTCAGTCTTTCAGAGCTTATACTGGCCTGGCATGGTATTACCACTGAATTTGCACAAACAGAAGGGTTTCAGGTATGTTGGTAACAGAAGGAAAAATGGACTTACCCATCCATCACTTAATAAGAAATAAACACACAATTTTTGCCTTTATTTTTACAAGTTTACAGCGATGTTCATACTAACCAAACCCAGCATTAAAGAGAAAATCTCCATTAAAAATACAACATAAGAAACACATTTTAACATTATATGTTCCACTTAACATGTTTGTAAATAAACATTGCCAGATGCAACTAAAGATACGAAATCACACAAATGACACAGGAAATACAAGTCAATTGTTGCTTACAGCACTGAAAAGTACAGTAAAACCTCCCTGATATGACGAAGTTTTGGGGAACTTCATTTTACAGGACCATTTCTCTCTCTGCTATGCAGCTATTTTAATCATATAACAAAGCTTAACACCTTGGGAAAAAGGGTACAGAACACATCATCAGTCACTGTAAGGTAAATACAAGGAATTTCACTACCACATTTAAAATGTGGCCACACCACCAACCACCAACAACCCCCCCCCCCCCCCCCCCCACAAAAAAATTTTACACCCTAAAAATGGGAAATGGCTTGTAATTGAAAATAAAGTCATCAGTAGCACAAAATACCAGTGTTTTAGTCAGTGTAACATTATTACTCCTAATGTACAGGACTCTCTGACATACCTTAGCAGCACAGATGCGATTTAAAACCGCATGTTTTAATCCATATCCATGATATCAGTAAAATAAAAATACTGGAAATTCACATCTTGCACTGCAGTGCACAAGTCTCCACAACCTTTCTTTACACACCAGCACTCCCAATGGTCCTGCTGTTTCAAACTGCTATCATGAAGACAATCACATAAAGTATTAATAATATTTAAAAGCTCTCACACACGACTTGTGACTACACAACAAACAACAATACTGTTGTTCTCACACACACATGTGTACGTACAACAGCTATTTGGGCAGCAGTCATCAAATCACAGAAGTGTGTCACAGAGCACCTGCAATGTTACACTGTGCAAATGTGGGGAGACAAGGCAACAACCTTCCTAAAACTGTAGAACCCTAAAAATGATACATTAAGAATCTCAGTAATTGTAACTGCAGTAGTAATTGTAATTTTCAAAATGGACTATCCAATAACCCATGCAGATAATTAATATAATACTGGTTCTATACAGAAAGACTACCATTCTCATTAGTTCTTTGATAAACGACCTTGTAGGCAATATTTTTAACACTGTGCTTGAGATGAACTAGCATCATTCATTTGACAACATGTTTAAAAAATAATTCCTGGGTTAATTTTTTTCAGGGACCTACTCAGGGAAATGTTCTACAGAAGCAATGTCCCAAGTATACAGACTACAGGGACTACACATACACATTACGATAAGATTACACGGAAAGGGACAACATGGCACTGCTAACCATTTTCAGACCTCAAGAAACATACCAGAACTGACCAATATTACTTCCAGCCCCAGGGAAAGACAGAAAAACTCTGCTCTAATTACAAATGGCCAACCCTCACCGTCCCACAAGACAAGCCACACACCAGACTACCACATATGAATAAAATGTGACATCATTATGAAAAGAATATAACAAAACAGTTCAAGTACTAGTTACGCAGAGGTTTTACTGTACACCACACATTTCAAATTACAATTACTAAAATAAAAAAACAAAGTGTCGGACTTATTTGTGTCTGTGACAGAGATAACCGAATTTAGATTCCCACAATCCTGCAGTAGGATGCAATAAAAATTAAATAGCATGTGTTGTATCAGAAACAAAATGTATCAATGCTCAGCACATTACCAGTGGCACATTAATGACAGAAGTATGGCACTTGCACATCTATCCGCTGCTTCTTGCGAGCCTCCATACCAGAAAAAAACTCCCTGATGTCTTCTTCACGCACTACCTTCTTGTTTTCTGCGAATTTCTGCAAGTACTCCTTCAGCTGGATCTTCATATTATTATACTCTGAAAAAGATTTTTAACTGTCAGAACATCCTCTGATGTACATAATGGAAAAAAACCACTGATAAAATACACACAAACTGGAACAAGAGTACTAAATTCAAATGATACTCAAGAGTAAACTAAAAGCAGAACATTTTTTTGGAAATGTGCTCAAAAGGGCAATGAAGAGAACATCTGGACCACAGATGAAAAAAAAGGATAATTCAGATAACTGCATGCTGACAAGCTTCATAATTCTTATAACATAATTACTATTATGCATATAAAACAAAGCAGAATGGAGTTGGCAGGGCAATTTCCTGTATGAGATGAATTGTATAAGATGCAAAGGGCAAGGGATGTGGTTTCTATGACAGATGGAATGGGAAGGGCATGAAGTTTGTATGAGAGATGGAGTGGGTGGGTGGTTTGTATGAGAGATGGAATAGGCAGGGTATGTGGTCTGTATGAGAGATGGAATGGTCAGGGCATGTGGTCTGTATGAGAGATGGAATGGGCAGGACATGTGGTCTGTATGAGAGATGTAATGGGCAGGGCATGTGGTTTGTAAGAGAGATGGAATGGGCAGGGCATGAAGTCTGCAAGAGAGATGGTATGGGTGGTCTGTATGAGAGATGGAATGGGCAGGGCATGTGGTCTGTATGAGAGATGGAATGAGCAGGGTATGTGGTCTGTATGAGAAATGGAATGGGCAGGGCATGTGGTCTGTATGAGAGATGGAATGGGCAGGGCATGAAGTCTGTATGAGATGGTGTTGGTGGTTTGTATGAGAGATGGAATGGGCTGGGCATGGTGGTCTGCATGAGTGATGGAATGGGCAGGGCATGTGGTCTGCATGAGAGATGGAATGGGCAGGGCATGTGGTCTGTATGAGATGGAATGGGCAGGGCATGTGGTCTGTATGAGAGATGGAATGAGTAGGGCATGAAGTCTACATGAGAGATGGTATGGGCAGGGCATGAAGTCTGTATGAGATACGGGGTGGGTAGTTTGTATGAGAGATGGAATGCGCAGGGCATGTGGTCTGTATGAGAGATGGAATGGGCAGGGCATGAAATCTGCATGAGAGATGGTATGGGTGGTCTGTATGAGAGACGGAATGGGCAGGGCATGAAATCTGCATGAGAGATGGTATGGGTGGTCTGTATGAGAGATGGAATGGGCAGGGCATGAAGTCTGTATGTGAGATGGGGTGGGTAGTTTGTATGAGACGGAATGGGCAGGGCATGTGGTCAGTATGAGAGACAAGAAATGAAGTCAAAATTTTAGTACATATGTAAAAATAACTTAAAAAAGGGCAAAATACCACATGGCACATTTAAGTACAGGAATATTAAAATGGGTTTCAAGGTATTTGGTGTGATGTACTGGATTCCTCTGGCTCAGGACAGCAAATTGTGGCAGACCCTTGTGAACTTAGCAATGAACATACAGGTTCCATACAACGCCAGAATTTGGCTATAAGAGTGACTGTTAAAATCTCAAAGGACTCTGTTCCTATGATTGCAAACAAGAGTCATGGAGGCACAAGTTTAACCACTGGCAGACTGTTGGTTTCGGTTTATGTAATAATGGCATTCTCAGTGACAAAACATCACATTCAATTGCACTGCATTTGCAGTGGTCTTTCTCACTTTGAGAGTAATAAGAAATATATTGTAATACATTCAATGACTTAAAACTTCATCACGCAGGCTGTATTTCTTGTTTATCAGCGATTGTTTATCATCTTGTCATTACTCAATATATAAACACACCACATAGAAAACAACATAAAGTGAACTAAATAACATTCCAAAATTTCACATGGGGCTGGATATATATATATATATATAAAAAGGGAAGACTAAAATAACAATGCCATTTTCCTACCTTCAATAGCCTCAACCTGCTTGATTCTGTCAAGGGATGACAGGGCCTTCAGGCCCTGCTCATAGCGAGATGATGGCTGCCCATTCTCACCACTTGCTTTGCCTTGTTCTTCATAAGCTTGCACTGTATCTTGATCATCCATAAGAAAACTCAAACTCTGGGTCTCATACAAAGTCTGATAATAAATAATTAAGATAAACACATTGAACAAACTGAGGAGAGAAAAATTAGTCTTCTTCACTTAGTATTTAGTTCAAAATGCAAGTTAGGCATAGTTGAAACTCTAGGATTCGGGTTAAGAAATGTCAGAAAGATATGGCAGATAATTAAAACCCGGCTACTAAATGTCACGAATAACAATTTTGATGTATGTACTGTGCATTTTCGCCAGTTTATTATCCAGACCAACAAAAGCACAACATATATATATATTAATATTTTATATATCGTACATACTACCACATATTTCAATGCATCTGCATCATCCTCAGGGAGTCTTAACCTTGTGCACACTAACGTTATAATGCAAATGCATTGAAACATGTAGGAGTACTTACGATATATAAAATATTATTAATATATATATACAGGGTGTCCCAGGAGGAAAGGACCTAACTTCAGGAGAGTGTTCCTTAGGTCAAACTATACCGATATAACCCAAAACACCTATATCCAAAGTTCAATGGTTACAGAGATATTGGCCAGAGAAAAGTGTGGACATCTTTGGTGTCTGTTTACTGTAGTCTCCGT
>Ga0131853_10008581_pt1 | contig 18645 bp, 11 predicted proteins | sample TergutLab28metaG_FD_92764 | JGI IMG/M metagenome (GOLD analysis project Ga0131853, IMG submission 92764) | Labiotermes labralis P1 segment gut microbial communities from Petit-Saut dam, French Guiana - Lab288 P1 (version 2) (version 2) | ecosystem: Host-associated > Arthropoda: Insects >...
CACTGCCATCATCAGGGTCGCATTTGGGAATGGTCGTATGTCACTGGCTTTATGTGCAGAGTTCTGTTATGGTTTTGAGCCGGTTGTGTGCTTTGACTGAAGGGCATACAGACGTGTGCGGCCACTCATTAATCCTTAGGCTGGTAAAAATACAGCTTTGTGATCGGTCTGACGGAATGTGAGGAACTGAGCTGATTTATGGTTACCGTATCAGTGAACAGTTTAATGTGACTAGTAATTATCAGTAGAAGTGAAGTGGATGTGCTTGTATGTAGACATGTAGATTGCATTATAAGACAGTATGTGGTAATACGGTTCACTTTCTGTGAGATCTGTGAGGAACTGCTGTAAAGATTACGGTTCTGTACAGATTATCGGGTTTGGGGGTGATGGGGTTTGGAAGGTGTAATGACCGGATGTGTACCGCACTGCCTAGGAAACTGTACAACTGCTTCCGGACGATAGCACATACATGTTAAAGTAAATGCTATTCGCTATTTGCCAAAGAATCCCGCCATTTCCCTCTCTTAACGAACTAACAAATATTTAGAAACGGAACTCGAGAGAAATGCATTCCTTGTGCACCGATGTAAAGCGCCACAGAAATTTTGTCTCCTCTTTTCATTTTGATGAACAGCTTCCTAATAATTATAATCGCTCTATAAAATAAACATATCAGTTTTACGTCAAAATTCATATCGTCGCCACGTTTGCAGTTCTAGATGTACAAAATACTTTCCATATACCGTGTTGCCATACTTAAATTCTGTCTCCATATCGAATATCAATGCCCCGCTCCAGTGTTTCATTACACACTGCCATGAAATATCCTCTGCTGAAACACACAACACTAAATGTCTCTCATTATTTAACACACAGCACTGTTTAGGCACATTCTGTTTCCTTCTACAGATCTGTCAGAATCTGCTGGAGGCTGCTAAATCCGGAGACGTGAACAATGTGAAGGAGATGGTCAGGTGCAGCAATGAGAGCTGCACTACAACGCTGATATATGCTGCTGAGAAGGGCCATGTGGAGTTGGTGCGGGTGTTGCTGGAGGGCGGTGCCAACATATATAGAGATGCAGTCTGGGGGTATACAGCTTTGCATTATGCAGCCAGAAATGGACACCTGGGTGTGTGCCGTCTGTTGCTGGACTGGGGAGCAAAGGTGGATGCAAAGATTGGGGCAGATGTTAATGTGACAAACAAGGACGGTAGCACTTCGCTTCATAAAGCGGCATGGATGGAATATTTGTCGGTGTTGAAGCTGCTTGTGGAGAGGGGAGCAGATGTTAATGTGAAGGACAACTACGGTGGGACTCCGCTGTTTAGTGCGGCAGGGCAAGGACTTTTGTCGGTTGTGAAGCTGCTTTTGGAGAGTGGAGCAAATGTTAATGTGAAGGCTGATGAAGATAGGACTCCGCTCTTTGGTGTGGCAGGGCAGGGACATTTCGAGGTGGTGGAGCTTCTTGTGGAGAGGGGAGCTGATGTTAATGTGAAGGACAACTACGGTCGGACTCCGTTGTTTAGTGCGGCAGGGCAGGGAAATTTCTTCATGGTGAAGCTGCTTGTGGACAGAGGAGCAGATGTTAATGTGAAGGACAACTACGGTGAGACTCCGCTCTTTAGTGCGGCAGGGCAGGGATATTTTACGGTTGTGACGCTGCTTGTACGGAGTGGAGCAGATGTTAGGCTGAAGAATGGCAAAGGTCAGACCGCGAGTGAATTGGCGCGGAGTGAGAAAAAGGAAGATGTGGCACATTTGTTGGACTGGCTAAGCCGTCGATAAGAAGAATCAGCCATTTAAATCACCGAAGTTTCATCATGTCTGCATTTAGACCAGACAGTTTATTCTTACTTTGTATAATCCGCAGCAGAATTAGGAAGTAATTGGTTGTGTTTTTTATGACTAACCTCAAACTCACTCAATTTCAATAACACAATTTAATGCAAGCATTGTCCTGTCACATTTTGGGCCCGATGATTTATTTGGTGAAAATATGCTTTGTTGGGGGAGCGGGGAATTTTGAATGGGATTCTAATTTAACACAACGGTAAGACGTTGAATTTATACGTACATATGTTGGTTGGAATAAATCCCTGATAATTTTTGCATTTTCTTTGCTAGAGCATAATTGTTTTATATTTTGTTCAGTATGTTGCTATCCTTTGATAAACAATTCTTCCTTTTTCTGCGCTGAGGAAGGAGGTTGTGATTTTTCCCAAAACATCGATAATGACTTACCAGACCACTTGGTGTCACGATGCAGAAGCCCAAAATATGAATACTCAATGCAGACAAACCGCTTTCACCGATATGATAATAGAAATATAGCTAATGGTACTGCTTGCTGTAGATTGCTATGTGGTATTGGAGAAGAAGTATTGCTTGAATGTATTCATGCAATTATACAGGGTGCCCACACACTGTAAACAATCTGCACTGACCACAACGTTACATCGTGCCAGCTGTAAACAAAAACCCATCAGTCCGTCTCGACCCTCAGAACTCACAGTGACCGTCACATTTAGACTGATAGCTGTTACTGCTGTCTAAACTCTCAGTACTGCTGTGACGTCAGGCTGCATGTAGTGTCAGCGAATTGTCGGTCAGAGGTGACGGCGTCAGCTGAGGATGTGATAAGCTGGTGGCAGTTCAGCGGTACTGCACCATGATAGGTGGTGTGGAGCAATGGTGGAGAAATGAGAAAATTTAAGAGATGAGCCTGCTGCAGTGAGCGAATGGTTGCACGGTGAATGTCACATGACGCCATCCAGCACCGAACCTGAGACTGCACAGTCACAAGCTGTAGTCTGACAGTGTAAGCTGTGACATGAAATGTCCTGGTATTGTTTTTTTCAGTGCGCTCTCTTAAACATTTGTGTACAAAATGTCTGCAAGGAGACTCTTACATTGAGTTTCAAACAGTCTTAAATAAGTGTTATTAAATAAGTCACAAAACTAACAGTCAGTACAAACACACCCACCCACACACACACACACAAACACACACACACATACCACACACACACACACACATACCACACACACACACACACACACACACATACCACACACACACACACACAGAGAGAGAAAACTCATCCCTTATCCATTTACAGCCCAACCGTAACTGCATACACTACCTCATTAAAGTTGGTAAATGTGAACTGTGTTTAGCTTGTGTACGTATTCCTTGCTTATGATTTTTTCAATGTAAATAGATCATTTCCCCACAGCATTTATCGGCCGCTCTTTATCATTGTGAACAATTTGTTTCTTGCTGTAAGATCTGGTTTTATGCAACATTCATATTATATTTTGGTTCAGGCAGATTAAAGCTGTTTCGAATGCTTCTGGTGCTGTATGACCTGTTCATATCACGACAGTGCCCTAACAACCTACTGTAATCTGACATGTTCTGAGAAGTTGTTTGCCATAAATTGCGTAACAGAAGAAAACGAAATACCTAAGTTAAAAAGACACTGTCACCTAAGGCAGCACATTGCTTGTATCGAAACAATAACGCTTTTTGGGATGTGTGTTTGTGTTTCGCTATTTGTGACGATTTGTAATTGAGGAGTGGCCACAATAGATAGCGTGTCTTCCATTCAACCTGAAGACGTATGAAGCGAAACTAAGTCCTCTGTACAAACGTACCAACAAAACGAATTATATCCACTTTTCGGCTTGCAGTTCTGCTTCCGAAAACTCCTCTGAACAACAAACTGGGGGACTGAATGTGAAACTGCTAGTGCCTGTAAAAATGATAAAGAGCTCTGTTGTGTGATAAAGCCAGAGTTTTTGCCAATGTGGGAGAGTTCCATTGTGTGATACTGGGAGTGCATTACCAATGTTGCAGAAATTAGTTGCGTGTTCTTGTGGGCGCTTGTAACAAGGTGACAGTGCTCTGTTGTATGATAATAACAATGCATGTAGCAATGAGACAGTGCTCTGTTGTGTAGTACTGTAAATGCCTGTATCAATAACGCAATGGTTTTTTGTGCGATAATGTGAGTGCCTGTTCCAATATGGCAGTGATCTGTTCTGCGATACAATGAGTGCCTGAACCAATGTGACGAAGCTCTGTTGTGTGATACTGTGAGTGTCTGTACTGACGAGGCGGTGTTTTGTTTGTGATAATGTTAGTGCCTGTACCAATTTGGCAGTGTTTTGTTGTGTGATACTGTGAGTGTCTGTACTGACGAGGCGGTGTTTTGTTTGTGATAATGTTGGTGCCTGTACCAATTTGGCAGTGTTTTGTTGTGTGATACTGTGAGTGCCTGTAACAATGTGGCAGGTCTCTGTTTTGTGACACTGTAAGTTCACGTACCAATGAGGCAGTGCTCTGTTGTGTGATATTGTGAGTGCCTGTACCAATGCGGCAGTGCTCTGTTGAGCGATAGTGCGAATGCCTGTACGAATATGGCAGTGATCCGTTGTGTGATAACGTGAGTGCCTGTAGTAGTGTATCTGCGCTGCGTCGTGTGATACTGCCACTGCCTGAACCAAACTAGCAGTGCACTGTTGTGTGATAATGTCAGTGCATACACAATTGTGGCAGTGCTCTGTTGTGTGGTACTGTGAGAGCTTGTAACAATGTGGAAGTGCTCTGTTGTGTGATAGTATCAATACCTCTAACAAAGTGGCACTGCTTTATTGTGTGGTAGAGTGTGTGCCTCTACCAATGTGGCAGTGCTGTGCTGGGGAATCCTGCCTTTTCGTGTACGAATGTGACATTACTCTGTTGTGTGATACTCAAAATGCCTTTTCTAATATCGCAGTAATCTGATATAAAATACTGTCAGTGGCTGCACTAAAGTGGCAAAGCTCTGTTTTGTGTAATTCTGAATAACTGTACCAATGTAGCAGTGCTCTGTTGTGCGATGCTGTGAGTTCCTCTGCCCATGTGGCAGTGCTCTTATTTATGATAATGTGAGTGCCTGGACCACTGCGGAAATGCTCTGTTTGTGATACTGCGAGTGCCTGTTTAAATGTGCAGTGCTCTGTTATGTGTTACTGAGGGAGCCTGTACAAATGAGGCAGTGTTGTTTTGTGATATAATTTCTTTGCCTCTACCAATGTGGCCGTGCTCCTTTGTGTGATTCTGTCATGCCTGTACAAATGTGGCAGTGCTGTGTTGTGTGATAGGGTGGGTGCTTGAACCAATGTGTCATTGCAATGTAGTGTGATATTGTCAGAGCTTATAGCAATGTGGCAGTGCACTGTTTTGTGATTCCGTGAATGCCTGTACAAATATGGCAGTGTTATGTTGTTTGATATTGTGAGTGTCTGTACCAAATTGCAGTTTTTTCTTGTGTGATACTGTGAGTGCCTGTAACCATGTGGCAAAACTCCGCTGTGTGATAGTATCAATGAATTCCTAATGTGGCAGTTCGCTGTTGAGTGATAATGTGAGTGCCTGTACAAATTTGACAGAGGTTTTTGTGTGCTACTGTGAATTCTTGTACCAATGTTGCAGTATTTTGTTTTGCGATACTGTGAGTGCCTGTACCAAAGTGGCAGTGCTCTGTTGTCTCATATTGTCAGTGCGTGTACTAATGAGTCAAAGCTTTGTTTTGTGTTACTGTGTGTGCCTTTACCAATGTGGCAGTGGTCTGTTGAGTTATAATTTTTTTGCGTGTACAAATTTGTCACTATTCTGTTGGGTGATATTCCCAGTGCCCGTAGTAACTTCGCAGTGCCCCGTGTCGTGATACTGTCAGTGCCTGCACTAAAGTGGCTGCGCCGTGTTTGTGTCATTCTGAGAACCTGTACCAATGTGGCAACGCTCTGTTGTGTGATGCTGTGAGTGCCTCTACCAATGTGGCAGTGCTCTGTTGTTTGATATTGCGAGTGCATGTACCAACGTACAGTGGTCTCTTTTGTGTTACTAAGGGAGCCTGTGACAATGAGGCAGGATTCTGTTGCGTGATAATATGAGTAGGTGTACCAGTGTGAGAGTGCTCTATTGTGTGATAATGTTAGTGACTGTACCAATGTGGTAGTGCTCTGTTGTGTGATTCTACGCGTGCCTGTACAAAAGGTGCAGTATTGTTTTGTTTGTAACTGTCACTGCCTGTACCAATGTGGCAGTGCTGTGTTGTGTAATACTGTGATTGCTTGCACCAACGTTGCAGTGCTCTGTTTTGTGACAGTAGAGATGCCTGAACCTATGTGGCAGTGCTATGTTCTGTGTTATTCTAATTTCGTGTAACAAAGTGGCATTGCTCTGTTATGTGACACTGTCAGGGCCTGTAGGTTTGTGGCACAGCCCTGTTGCGTGATACTATGAATGCTAGTACAAATGTGACAGTGCCCTGTTGTGTGATACTGGGAGTGCCAGTAGCAATGTGGTATTGCTCTTTGTTGTGCTACTGTGAATGCCCCTACAAACATGGCAGTGCCCTCTTGTGTGTTAATATGAGTGCCTGTACCAAGCAGGAATTCCTCTCTTGTGTTATAATTGAAATTTCGCTACAGATGTGACTTTGTTTTTTTTATACTCTTAGTGACTCTACCGATGTGGCAGTGCTGAGTTGTGTGATACTGTGGGTGCCTGTACAAATTATGCAGTGTTCTGTTTCTTATACTGTGTATGCTTATACCAATGTGGCAGAGCTCTGTTGTGTGGTACTGTTAGTGCTAATACAAACGTGGCAGTGCTATGTTTTGTGATGCTATGAGTGCCTGAACCAAAGTTGCTCTGCTCTGTTGTGTGATAATCTTATTGCCTGAACCAATGTGGCAGTGCGCTGTTGTGTGATATAGTCAGGGCCTCTAACAAAGTGGGATTCCTCTGTTGTGTGATAATGTTAATGCCTGTACCAATGTGGAATTCATCTCTTATGTGATGCTGTGAATCCCGGTACCAATGTGTCAGTGCTCTGTTTTTTGACACTGTTAGTGCCTGTACCAATGTACTATTACTCTGTTGTGTGATACTCGGAATACCGGTACAAATGTGGCAATTTTTTTGAAACTGTCAGTGTCTGTACCAATGTGTCAGTCCTGTGTTATGTGATACTGTGGTTTCGTGTACCATTATGTCAGTTCTCTTTTGTGTAACACTGTCAGTACCTGCACAAAAGTGGCATTGATCTTTTGTGTGATGCCTTGAGTTCGCCTTCCAATGTGGCACTGGTCTGTAGTGTGATAATTTGAGTACATATACCTATGTTTCTTTGATGTGTTTTGTGATACTGTGATTGTCTGTATCATTGTTGGACTGGTCTTTTGTTTGATACTGTGAATGCCTGTACGAATGTGGCAGTGTTCTGTTTTGAGATGTCAGTGTCTGTACCAAAGTGACAGTGCCCAGAATTTTGTCACTCTGTGTACGTGCACCAATATGGCAGAGCTCTGTTGTGTGATACTGTGAGTCCGTGTACCAATTTGGCACTACTCCTGTTGTGTGTTACTGTGAGTGCTGTGGCACTGCTCTCTTTTGTGATACTGTGAGTGTTTTACAAATTTGCAGTGCTCTATTTTGTATTACTGATTTTACCTGTAGCATTGTAACAATGCTCCTTTATTTGATATTGTGAATTCCTGTATCTATGTGGTTGTGTTTTGTTGTAAGATATTGTGAGTACTTATACCAATGTGGCAGTGCGTATAGCCTATACTTTACATTTACTCTCCTCATTATTTCTAATCTACATGTACAGCCTACTCTCCGCATTATCTTTCTTCTCCATGCATTACCTATGTATCGTCATTACTCTTTACATTACTCCCTTGTTACAAAGCCATCCTAAATTACATTAACCCTCCGCCTTAACTACGTTCTATTTACACATTTTATTCGTTTGTGTGTCAAGCTAGTTAATTACCATACACAACCTACTTTCAACATAATCTCTATTCTACTTGCACAACCCAAACTTCATCATTACTGTTTGCATTACAGCTTTGCTGAATGGACTTCCCACGTTACATTTACCATCAACATTTCCTTCGTTCTTCATGGACGACCTACTTTCCACATTATCTCCATTCTACATACAGAACCTACTATGCTCACACATCCGTTTAAACATGGATAGCGTATGCTCCTATATTTACTCTTCTCATTACCGCTCTGTCGTATAAACTTGCTACAACACATTTACCTTCCGCATTAAAAGCATTCTACACGGTTAGCCTATTCTCCGTTCCTCATTCACAAACTTTACTTCATCATTTCCCTTTACATTACTTCCTTGTTACATAACATCCTACATTACATTTACCCTCAACATTACGTTCCTTCTGGTTGGACTGCTTACTTTGCACATTATCTTCTTCTACATACACGAAATACTCCCAGGATTATCTCTATTCTAGATGCACAACCCGTACTTCAACATTACTCTTTGCATTACAGCTTTGTTGACTGCACATCCTACATTACATTTAACTTCAATACCAACTCCGATCGGCATAGACGAACTACTTTTAAAATTTTCTTCATTCTGCATGCACAACCTACTCTACGAATTATCTACATGTCTACATTAATAGCCTGTACTTCACATTTACTCTCCGCATCACCTCCATGCTGCATAAACACCCTAGGTACATATACCGTCCGCCTTAACTCCATTCTACATACACAGCATACTCTCCTCATTATCTCCGTTCTACGTGCATTACCTATACTTCGTCATTAATCTTTACATTAGTACCCTGTTATATGACCGTCCTACATTAGTTTTACCTTCAATACCATCTTCGTCCTGCATGGACTTCCTACTTTGACATGATCGTCATTCTGCATGCACAACCTGTTCTACGCATTATCTCAATTTCTACATCGATAGCCTATACTTCACATTTACTCTCCGCATTACCGCCGTGCTGTATAAACACCTTACATTACATTTGCCGTCCACCTTAGCTATATGTTACATGACAAACCTAATAGCTACAGTATCAAAACACATTTAATATAAAACGTAGTAGCGTCGTTAGTTAATACTAGTAGGTCAGAATTCAATTCCCGATGTGTAATAGGAAATTTTTATTTATATAAAATCCTTCTTGCCGCGTTATGGCCTAAGGTTCAGTCAGTAATATATACCAGACGTATATAATATGTGGTAAATGCGAACAGGGCGTAGGGTTAACAACAGTACCGGTATCCTGTCATAATATCTTGAAATCTAAGATTCGAGGTATTTAATTTGTTTGAGATTTTATTAACCTAATGGTATTCTAATGGATTTGGCCTCGGGGATAAACAAACAAACAAATCTAAACGCTAATGGAACTGGTCTGGTATTAAGAGACTGAGTCTGCAAATTTCAACTTGTAACACATCTACGGGAAGGAATTCTATCAGTTGCTAAGCTGCTGTCGAACCGTGTGCGTAGTCCTTAACTCCACTGTATTTTTTTTGTTTGTCATTGTGCATGTTCTTACCGGCACTCCATCAGGTATAAAGTGCTGTGTGGTTCATTTATTTTGTAGCTGAAATCTTAAATTGAGTAAAGGATATTCATTTCCCTCTGTTGTTTAGTGAAAAATGTATCACCAGAAATAAGCGCAATTTCAAATTTTTTACAATGCACTAGCTTAATCTAACGTTTGGTAGTGAAACAGTTAAATATAGTTTAATATAAGACTATATCCAAAACTATCATCCGAACTAATGTTTGAAGAAAATACGGTTATCCTCTCAAGTACGCGGTATTTTGTGCATCAACAAACTTGTGACAAACCAAGTATTAACGTCAAAGCATAAGTGTACGTTTGTTTTGTATTTAGGTAGGCCTAAGCGCTTAGCTAACTGCTAATTGTATATTGGTTTCTGTTCCCTACTTGTTCCAAAACACTTATTTGGCAATAAAATACCGTTCTGTAGTAAAAAGTCCCGCTGCATGTATTCGGACCCTCAGTGCCGTTGTAAATTGTGCGTAATATCACAATGTCTTAACAAAATAGGTGAATTTACTTTTTAGCTGAATCCCTAAGAAAAAGAATTTTTTGCAATTGTAAAAACAAAACATATATTTCAAAATTTACCCCTTTTTTTATCACACCGCAAGCAACCTTCTGTCGGGAACGACTGCTAATTAATTAATTAATTAATTAATTAATGTAAGTGTAAAAAGGAAATAAAAACGGATTATCTTGCATTGTATATAATTGCAAATTGAAATTTATCCTCATTACGGCATACCAGGGATAGGATCCTTTAAAAAGTGATGGTTAAAGCAGCAGAATTCGATCATAATATCTTGCCGCTTCAGCCTACATTTTCAAATTTACAAAGTCTCATAAATTAAAGGTTGTTTTCAAAAAATTAATTTTTAAAGTTAGCGCGCTGGCAGCCATATTGTAAGATGGCAGACTTTTGTTTTAGTTTAAAAATACTGCGGAAGTAGCCATATCGTAAAATGGCGGAAAAAGATCATTCAAATTTAAAGTTAGGTTTCAATTTTAAAATATCACGTCGGTCGCCATAATTAAAATGGTGGCAGGCGCTCATTTAAAATAATTAAGTCAAAATCATTAACCTCGCCCGCCCTTTTCAAAATTTCCAGAATTCGAAATATCAATATTTAAAAATAACGCGCTAGTAGCCATATTGTGAAATGGCAGAAAGCGCTAATTCAAATATTTGAAGTAAGGTTAGCACAAATTTAGAATTGCCGCGCTGTCATACATACCGTAAAATAGCGGACTTTTAAGTAAGGTTAGCAAAAAATGAAAGAGCGGGCTATTAGCCGTACTAAAAACGGCGGACGGCGGTAATTCAAACTTATAGTTATGTTATCACAAATTTAAAAATAGCACGCTATTATTCATATTCAAAAGAGCTATGACAGTAATTAAAATTTAAATTGACGGTTGCACAAATTTAAACTGTGCGTTGGCAGCCGTATTGTAAAATTGCAGCAAAGGGCAATTCAAATTTAAAGTTATGTTAGCACAATTTTTAAAAATACAACCCTCGTAGCCACATTGTAAAATGGCTGGAATTCAGAAATAATAATATTTAAAATTGAGTTTTAATTAAAAATGCTTCGCCTGTATCAATATTCAAAATTGTTGCAAGGGCTCATTCAAAATAATTAAGTCAAAGTCATTAACATCACTCACCATGTTTCTTCACATCAACCCAATTAAAATGGCGGTAGGTGCCAAGCAGTCTGGCCTGTATATTATAACATATGTTGAAGTTAGGTTAGCTCAAATTTAAAACTAGCGCGTCGCCAGACATATTGTAAAATGGTGGCAGGTTTTAATTAAAAAATACTAACAAAATTTTAAAATTTAAAAATACCACGCCAATAGCTATATTGTAAAAGGACGGAAAGCTTCAACTCAAAATTAAGGGTTGGTTAAAACATTTTTAAATAACGCACTGGTAGCAAATTCAAAATGGTGAAATTCAAAACAATACTAAATTTGTCTACATCACGTGGTCGTCTGGGGAAGGGTTAGCCGCTATAATGTTTTACACATTACGTCATTGGTTTACATTATGCGACCTTCACAAGGTTTGTTTGTATATCAATAGCAAAGTTATTTTAAGGGGCCAAACTGATCCAAGACGGCACCACACTGTCTGGCATAATTAGTTCATCCGCCACATTTCTTTTCATACTAGGTCATTTGTTTACATTACGTGACAACCGCCATATTTGTTTACATATCAAAATTTAAAGTTAAGTTAAGGCGCCATACTGTCTGTTATATTAAGTTAATTTGCCATATTCTTTTACATACTGCGTTATTTATTTACATCACATGAACGTAGCCTTATTTTTATATATCAAAATTTATAGTTAGGTTAAGGCGCCAAACTGTCTGGCATAATTAGGCCATTGCCATATTTCTTTACATGTGACGTCATTTCTTTATTTCAAGTGACCGCTAGAGACATGTTCGTCCGCCATAATTGTTTGCATACTACGTCATTTGTTTACTAATCAGAGGTTAAAGTTAGGTTAAGACGCCACACTGTCTGGAATAAACAGTTCATCCGCAATATTCTTTCTATGTTACGTCATACGTCATTTGTTATATCGCGTGATAGACGGAGACAAAGTCGTCCGCCATTTTAGTTTACATGTGACGTCACCTCCGGTCCACATGTAAGCGACCTCGCCCACACGTTTGTTTACATCATGCGATCGTGACGCCACTTCCGGTTTCCCAGCTGGAATGCTGACTATTCTGCAGACTCTGATCTGTGCTATTAATGTGCACTTATATCGTATTATTCATTTAATGGAAGACGATTAAATGTCCGGACGGCGGTAATCAGCTGCTGTTTGTCCTGAAGACGCATTTTATTCTTGCAGTAGAATGTGGCTGTTATGCAGCATTTATATATCATTTTGTTTTAGATATATTACATATATTTTGGTGTGTGATACATTGTTTGATTGCTTCTGGTGCTGTTGGAACCTTCATGTCATGACAGTGCCCTAACAACTTACTAAGGTCTCGCACGTCCTCAGAATGTTTGATCCAAGCATGGAATATCAGAAAACACCCAGATTACCTAAGTCAATACGTCACAGTCACTCAGTGTGTTACATTGTGTGTATCGAAACAGTAAAGCTTTTATTGATGTGTGTTTGTGGTTCGCTGTTTGTGGCGTGTTTTATGGAGGTGTGGTCACAATAGATAACGTGTCAACCAATCAACCCGAAGATATATGAAGCGAAACTAGATCCTCTGTTCATACATACTAACAAATAAATTTTTAACCAATTTCCGTCTTGCATTACTTTGTTCGAAGCATCCATCTGTACAGCTGACTGTTGGACGCTGACAGACATATTGTCTGGTATTTTCCAACAACCACAGAATTGTCTGAAAGCTTCCGAGTTTAATACAAAAGGAAAAATGAAATCTGTATATTCTTAACACCGGTAGATTTTTTCCCTGTTTGGTGTCCAGTTCTGGTGTCACAGAATGTAACTGACGTAAAAATTGAATTGAATTCCAAATATTCTATTACGAACAGCACGGAACATCAGTTCTATAGGACCCTGCTTGGGAATTTCAACTACACCAAAGTTGGCCAATGAAAGCAGTCCGTCAATTGGCAGTTCTTAATCGGCTAACCAACAGTTTTGTTCATGAAAGTTGGTATAGGAAAAATCTTTTGAATACTATATTTGACCCTATTATTCCAAGCTTAAATTAGTCACACAAATACCATTCGCCAAGTTAGGAAATGTAAGAAAATGTGACAAAGGTGTTAAAGCACTTTGTAAACATCACGATTGATTGAATTGAATCGAATAGTTTCCTCAAGAGTTTTTTGAAATGCATAATATTGAAATATTTCTAGTTCTTCGGAAACAATGTCACACTATCCTTTGCTTGTTTCGCTAACACGAAGTTCACATTACTTTGTTATTAATACAGGCTAAACAAGGGAGCGTCTTTATGAGTTTGCATGTTCAGTGCGACCTGCAATTCTCGACATTTCCCAATTCCATAGCTGTACATGAGAATGGAGTTGTGAGATAGAAATAATTTTGAAATGGATTGGTATCCGTCGGAGAGACGACACAGACACGAGGATAACTCTGTTCTTGTGGTAAGCGGACCTGGTGGACTAGACATACTGAAATAATTTCGATTCGACAGCGTATTGTATAACTAGATGGAGTCCTAAACTTGTTCTTCCTATTCCTTATTTTGCATGAAATATTTCAGAAACCTCCAGTTTATGCCTCTGAGTATGTGTTCAAGACTCCTTTATATTTTGAAAGAATTTCTTTAGGTTCATGAAACTGAGGACATCATTTCGCCCTTTGATGTATCACAAAATCATTAAATGTTCAAATTTCGGTTAGAGGAAATTGAGTTTTCGCAACATCAATGAAAATACAGGAATTATTTATACCAATTGATATTAAATAAAAATCAATATTTTCTTTGCTATTGGCTAGGAGAATATGAAAAATCATTAGGCAGAATAACGTGTGTACTTATTTATAATCAGCTGGGATATGAAATTTTGAACACATACAGATCCTGACACACGAATATGTACAGTGTGTTGTTTGTAGGGTGAATATAAAATCGTCCCCATTCACACCATGAAAGCTTATGGTGGAATCAGAATTCGTACAGAGGAAATGAAACCGCGACAGTGGATGCCAGAGGCAGCCAACGTAAAACTTTGATCAGGAGAGTGAGTGTGCTTGAGGGTATGGAGAATAAACACAGGTGGACAAATCCTTGATTTACTGCCTTCAAACTTTCAGGGCAGAAAATTGGTGTAGCTGCTAAGAATAGGACGACATTATTGTGTGATACTGTGGGTGTCTGTACCAATATGGCAGTAACCTGTTGTGTGATAATATGGTGTTTTTACCAGTGTGGCAGGTTTCCGTTGTGTGATACTGTCAGTGCATGTACCAATACAGAGTGCTCTTTTGTGTGATAATCTCAGTGCGTGCACGAATATGACAGGACTCTGTTTTGTGATTCAGTACCTGAAACAATGTGGCAGTGCTCTGTTCTGTGATGCCGTGAATTTCTGCTGCAATGTAGCACTGTTCTGTTTTGTGATACTGTGAGGGCCTGTAAGAATGTTGCAGTGCTCTGTTGCGTGATACTGTGTATGCGTGTACCAATATGACAGTGTTCAGTTGTGTGACACTGTCTGTGCCTGTACCAATATGGCTGTTGTCTGTTGTGTGTTTCAGTTGCTGTAACAACGGGGCGATGCTCTTTTGTGTGATACCGTGAGTGCCTGCAGCAATGTGGCAGTGCTCTGTTGTATGATACTGTCAGTGCTTGTACCAATGTGGCAACGCTCTGTTGTGTGATACTGTCAGTGCCTGTACTAATGTGGCACTGCTTTGTTGTGTGATACCGTGAGTGCCTGTACCAATGTGGCTGTGCTCTGTTGTGTGATGCTGTCAGATCCTTTACCAATGTCGCTCTTCTCTCTTGTGTGATACTGTCAGTTCCTATATCAATATGTCTGTGCTATGTTGTGTGATACTGTCATTGCCTGTACCAATGTAGTAGTGCTCTGTTATGTGAAAAATGTCAGTGCTTGTACCAGTGTGGCAGTGGTCTGTTATTTGATATCGTCATCGCGTGTTGCAATGTGGTAGTGTTTTTTTTACGGTACGAGCTGTTACTGATTTCGGGGATATCACTTGACAGGCCGTTTGCTGATAAGGAAAAATATAATTTTTTCCCGCATATCATGTGTATGTATGTTTGAAAACTTTAACAGGAAAATAAATAATCAGGCCAAATAAACGTATACAACGAAAATATGTAAGATATCGATTCTTTCCTCTAGGAGAGGTTGACTGCAAACAATATGATTCAGGATGCTATAAACGCTTCCTGCGAGACCTCGAAAATTCGAGAGATGTGAAACTGTTTCACACTTCTGTGTCGGAGAATTAGGCTAGAATGTCAGAGAAATATAATTTATGTACATGTGGAGCTGCTGGGTTGGTGGATGTTTTATTTGTATATGTAGTTTTTTTAAAGTGTCGAATGTAATGAACATGCTGTAAGTTACTGTTGTAGCACAGGTGGGAGAGATAAAAGTGCTTAAACTAAATTCTGATTTATTGTTATAACTTTTTTGAATACGAATATCACTGTCTTATGGAATGTTTATACATATAGTTATGCTGAACGAGAGGGCTATTTTGGAAGGAACAGCTATCTGCATTTCAGATTAACATTATGGAGAATGAATATTCCTAAGAACAAATCCCATTTATTGTGGAATAAATGTCAGACCAGCTCATATGGTGAGGTAATAATGAATTGGGGCTTCAGGATGCAGAGCGTGTGCTGGATTGGTTCCTTCACTTGTTCTATATACAGAAACGTCGGCGGTCTGCTAAAAGCATTATAAAGAAACTTCATTTTCCATAACATGTGTGAAAATACTGGAATGAACAAGTCGATGTGAGTTTCTGCAGAGGGTCTGCTCCATTCAAATGCTAACTGAATGTACATAACTGCTGGTAACAACTGCCGTACAGCAGGAAGCCTGTCACAGCTACTGAGTAGTTTGCTTCTGTTTATGGTAGTAATAATTTTCAACCTTCACAAAATAATTAGATTGAAATCTCAGCCATTTTAATCCAGTTCATATCTTTAACATAATACACTACAATAAATCTGAACATGTCTGCTAACTCTACCAGTTCCAGCACACAGAGTGTCACAACTGTGGCACTGTAATCGCAGTGCAAGTGCTGGTAAATGTGAAGACATCGCTCTGGTACTGATGATGTACCGAAATATACAGGGTATTCGAACTGGCAGTGGGACAGCAAATAGCAATTGAGGGTGTCGTGAGAAGTTCATAGGTACTTAACAAACGGTAATAAATGCTTGTTGGTGGCAATATGCACTGCAGAAGGAGTAATATGTGGTTATATAAGCCATCAGGCTTTCGCAATTCGTTAGGCTGCTTATCTTATTCATTCTGATGGCTTACGTCTGCCATATTTCTTTTCGGTTCATTGGAATACCTTATGATGACCCCGATGGCCCTCCTTGTAGCAAAACAGCACTGTCATTTATCTAACCAGCACAGTACACATCCAGTGTGTGTAAGAAACTGCACATATTAAAAGCATCACTGTGCTATTTTCCGTTTGAATCTGATTGGTTTAGAGAACGCGAAATTTTACCCGTAATGTGTACCAGGTATGTGTATTTCACCTTCGATTTTTAAATCTCCTAATTTCTGTCCGTATTTTCCATAAGACTAGTCGAAGCGGAATTACTTAATCTATGCAATGAAGGCGTGTGCGATAGAATTACGTGAGTGAAGATACACAGTAGACGCAATTTGTTGTGAAAAATGTACTGGGCGCTGTGCTCAGTGTACTGCGCACTGTGAACAGTGTACTGTGTACTGTGTTCAGTGTACCGTGCACTGTGAACAGTGTACTGTGCGCTGTGCTCAGTGTACTGTGAACTGTGTTCAGTGTACTGTTCACTATGAACAGTGTACTGTGCAATGTGTTCAGTGTACTGTGCCCTGTTCATAGTATACTGTGCATTGTGAGCAGTGTAAAGTGCACTGTGAACAGTGTACTGTGCACTGTGTTCAGTGTACTGTGCGCTGTGTTCAGTGTACTGTGCAATGTGAACAGTGTTCTGTGCACTGTTGTCAGTGTAATGTGCACTGTGTTCAGCGTAATGTGCACTGTGTTCAGTGTCTTGTGCGCTGTGTTCAGTGTACTGTGCACTGTGAACAGTGTTCTGTGCACTGTGAAGAGTTTATTGTGCACTGTGAACAATCTACTGTGCACTGTGAACAGTGTACTGCGCACTGTGTTCAGTGTACTGTGCACTGTGAACAGTGTATTGTTTACTGTGAACAGTGTACTGTATTCAGTGAACTGTGCACTGTGTTCAGTGTACTGTGCGCTGTGTTCAGTATACTGTGCACTGTGAACAGTTTACTGTGCACTGTGTTCAGTCTCAACCGGGAAATAATTTTTGCCCTTCACTAGCTGTTGCAATTGAATAAAGATTATGCAGCACAGAAATAACTATTTACATTCTTAGAAGGGAAATGCGGAAATATCTGAGTACAGCTGCGGCCCCTAAATCTTATATTTCTCCGCTTATCGACTTATCGTGGCAGGCAGAAACGGAACAGCTAACAGGGGTACACCGTGCCGGTGTTGCGTTGTTAACTGGGATTTCCAGTGGACACTTCGGAGACTCAACATGGAGCTACAAGAAGAAGAGCATGGCAATGATCACTTGACCTATTGCGTGGCATTGATGGTGTTTTTGGTCGATGATTGATTCATTGATCGAATGTGTGAATGAGTGAATTATTTTGTTGTTTCTTCGTTTGATTGTTTCGTAGGAAATAAGGGATACACATATATTGCTTCAAACAATATAAAACGGACAGTGCATGTAAAAAATTCTTTTAGTACTTTTACATTTCTGCTTCTGTCTATACGCATTGATCTGTTTTTGTTTGAGACAATTCTGATATTGCATATTTTAATAATATGACACCGGACAGCCTACAACCAATGTACAGGTACAATATACCAGCTCTGAACTCTGCACTCACATGAAACTTGCTGCAAAAGTATCTTTCAAATGTCAGTAATTATATAACAGACTGCACGGCGTCGCACGTCCAACTAACCGCCTGTCTGTTCACAGAGCAACACCAATGTTTCGCGTTACTTTCATGCTGCATCTGCTGCTTTTGGTTTTGCTACTAAAGCAGTCAGAAGGAGTTAATGAGTAGTGCAGAGAATTGCAGGCCGAAATATCTGGTTTGGAGACAGATATAACAAGGATAACAGAGCAGGAATACATGTATGTACAATTCTTCGATAAATGCAAGGTGAGTACACAAATGTATATATATATATATATATATATATATATATATATATATATATATACATATACACCAAGCCATGCAGGTTCGAACAACAAATAGTAATAGTAGCAGACCTGAAATACAAGACCGAACTTCTTTTCCGATAATAATATGTCAGTGTTTATTACATTATTCATGTGTCGTCACTCAGATACAGTTATATGTAGCGTAATGTTATGTGAGTGGTTATTGTATTGTCCATGTATCGTCACTGTGATACAGTTATATGTAGCGTAATATTATGTGAGTGGTTATTGTATTGTTCATTTGTC
>Ga0131853_10008582_pt1 | contig 18645 bp, 10 predicted proteins | sample TergutLab28metaG_FD_92764 | JGI IMG/M metagenome (GOLD analysis project Ga0131853, IMG submission 92764) | Labiotermes labralis P1 segment gut microbial communities from Petit-Saut dam, French Guiana - Lab288 P1 (version 2) (version 2) | ecosystem: Host-associated > Arthropoda: Insects >...
GAAACGTTTGCCAGGAGCCCTCAGAAGTCAACAACTCGCGCGAGCCGGGAATTGCAGATGTCTCAGTCAAGTGTTTGGCGCATTCTGCGCAAACGTCTTCGCGTAAAAGGATACCGGGTGCAGTTTTGCAGGCGCTGAATCCCCAGTATCAAAATCTTCGTTTACGCTTCTGCTTGGATTTCCAACAGCGGCTACGGGAAGACGGGTTTGCTAAGAAGCTGGTTTTCTGTGATGAGGCGACGTTTCGTGTGTGTGGTAACGTGGAGGCAGTCGCTGCTATCGACCGCCAAATGTTGCAACGCGTGTCGCAGGAACTTGATTACAGGATTGACATCTGCCGCGTCACCAAGGGCGCACATATCGAGCACCTGTAAGTTAGGACAGAAACTTGGAGTGTCTCTCTCTCTCTCTCTCTCTCTCTCTCTGTTGATATGCTCCTTTCTGCCATGTCTGTCTTGGTTGTTGCGCAGTCGAGTTCGGAAATCCCGGAGGGACTTACGAATAACCCTGCATATTAAACTTAGCCGTGTCGAAATCATGCCTGGGCACGTTTCGAATTGCGTTTTATGTAGCGACGCAATCAACTGCTAAAATTACATAGCGTCGGTGGCAGATGAAATATCGTGGTGCATTACCAGAATGATACTGACATGGGAAAACCTAAATAATCGGAGCAAACCCTGGCTCGGTGCTACTCTGTCCTCCATAAATGTCACGAAGACTACCTTCGGACCGAACCCGGGCTTTCGAGGTGACAGACCGGTGACTGTCAAAACCATGCCACGACCAGAATTAAAGAGAAGCAGTATTTTTTCTTCACGCTAAGACTACATCTACAATGTCAGCCTGACTGTGATGTAAGACATACGCTTTTTTTACATGTGAAATAAACCTCATGTGCTCAAAGTTGTTTGGTGTATTCTACGGATCACGTCGCAGGCGTCAATGACTAGCTGGACGTCCTTGTAATATTCATTGGACAGGGTATTATTCAACATGAATTACGTCACTCTGATGTACCAAATACGGCACACAGAGTAATGACGTCACGTCGCCAACACCCACACACACACACACACACACACACACACACAAACGCACACAGAGACAAGGACATCGCAGCATTCAATTAGTCTGATTCGCTACTGCCCTCAAAAACACGTTCTACAGAAAGGCGAACTATATTCAGCAACTGAGCGGAAAGAACTTCTGAATGAAGCAAAGCAAAAACTTTCAAAAACAAACAGGAGTGGAGAGTCCTTAATAATATGAAAAGCAACAACGATGAATACTTCTGTATAATAAATGGTCCATGCAATACGACCGTGCCGTCATAGCGGAAAACGCCTCGGACAAACACTTCCCTATTTAACCGCCAATACTTCCACAGTAAAAAAACGAGCATTATATTCTCGCACGTTTACTCTTACGTACTTCCTAGGTATTTAACACATTATTGTTAATCACAGTAGTAAAAAAGAGGGGTAATTTACGTATAACGTAACTATGAGGCGCGTTCGTGCAACCATCCTTGCTGTAGAAAAGTATTAATGACTACATATTCTGAGTGTGTGTGTGTGTGTCGCCTTAGTTATCCAGCAGGCAGTGCGCGTGCGTCATATTATCATCTGTGACCTATCCGGCTGTACCATATCTTCCACATTATCTCACAAACAGCAGGATTTTCGGAAAAAAATTATTGAAAATAAAATATGTCTCTGGATTTTCTCTACAATTTTTGTCTGAAACATCTCATTCCAATGGATGAATTCGGCGAGATACATTCGTAAATGTACGAAGGTATCCACGTAACGTACCCGTTATTCTTGTCAATTTTAATGAAACTTAAATTTTCTCGACAGATTTCCGAAAAGTACTCAATATCAGATTTAATGAAAATCCATCCAGTGGGAACCGAACTGTACCATGCGGACGGAAGGACGGACAAACAGGATGAAGCTGACAGTCGTTTTTCGCAATTGTAGGAACGCGCAAAAAAAAACAATTTCCCAGTTGGTAAGGGGGAAACACGTTAACTCCTAACGGTCGAGGTAGTCGAGGAGATTACGAAGAATACGGTCACCTGCGATGTGACGCCGTGCAGTCTGGCATAAACTGATGTTTCGCAGAACTGTGCTGCCCGTATATTAATTCGCATCCCTGATCTGTGTAGAACAAGTTTAATTAAATGTGTAACAAGAGGACAAGCAGAAGCATTAAATTCAGACAAATGTGCTTTAAGCCCGTTCCTAATACCTAATTTCTAAATAAAGCATCATTAGCACCCGCTGCACATGATTCGTTGTGCATTACTCCATGCAATGCCGTGCAATACTATGACGACATTCACACAAATGACAAAAATCGTTCTACAGCTTATCACTAACTTAAAGTGTTCTTTTGGCGTCTGATATCTCCTTATCTACGAAGTCCAATGAACAGATTGTTCCACTCCCATGTAAGCAAACAAGGTGTGTTAATTCAGGGCCACCTTTGTCCCATCTGACCGACCTGCGCATCAAACGTACAGTCTGTTCTGTCTCTTGCCATCGTTTTCAACGAATCTGACCTTCCAAGTTCCAAATCCGAAACCCAGACCGTTCCAAAGAATTCTCTTAGGTGTAATACTACGTAACATGCTATTTTCTGCGGTCAATACATTTTAGCGCCCACATGAACCCAGAGTTGGGAGAAACGCCTTTGTCGGTTGAACCGCGACTGCTTACTCAAAATATGCCCAGCTTCCCTCCATACCTGGTAACCCTCCCCATCAGCAACTTGAGAACGCACCGAGACGTTGTAACCACGGCCCACCTAACGCGGATTTCCCGTAACATACGGAATATCCTTTCGTACTGATGTCCCTGTAAAATGCCAAAGCAAATCTAAGCCATTCGTCACATTACTGCTAAAATAATCTAATAAGGCTTTTCGAAGTAGTGATCATCCTGAAGATTTCAGGGCCCCTTCATTAAAGCACGTGTTGCACCAAGCTCGCATGGCAGCAGCATTGGAATCAAAGATACGGATTTATTACAGAAAGGAGTCGTGCTGATCTTCAATCACAGCACCAAGACTTTTACGACAAGACAAAATGTACGAGTTATTTATAGAGACGCCAAGCAGTAATATATACCTTCCAAAAATCTGTTTTAAAAGAGGGCAAGAAAAATATTACACGACCAAATATGACCAAAAAGCGAGTAAGATGGAAAACACAAATGCCTCACAGTTAATCCGCTTATCCGTTCATGTCTTTCGTAAGCATGCCCAACCTGGTTAAACTCGGGCCCAAAGCAAGCACGTGGTCAAGACGTAAGTAAAAACAATAAGCTCTGGTACATCTTACATTGCTTAGGGATCAACACTCGCAATGTGAACCAATAAATAATTTCTGTATTCTAACCTACGTAATATTTCTACGACGAATTATACAGGAGTTGTATATTATTTGAAGTTTATTTTACGGCAATGTCAGTAACTCGAGACTACATAACGATTAATTATGTAATAAAAGTGGACAATAAAATGAAGCGGATGTGGAAGGCAGACGTCATGGTTTAAGGCACGAAGGCACCATCACGACATCAGCCTCGCCTGACTGATGAAAACCATTAAAAACCTATCCCGACTGATATTCTAAACAAGCACCTACCGGCTCAAATCATCACTACCGTTGAAGTCAACTTCAACTATACAAGAAATAATGAGCGGAACGTCATATCACAACTCGAAACAGGCCACTCTGAGAGTCTTTTATAGTTATCACAGGGTAGCTAAGAAAGTCTTTGTTATCTGGGACGTTACGAGGCGAACAATGGTACTCGGTTACAGAAGCTGCAGGACAGCGCATCGGTCCAATGCCAGGGGCTACTACCCCTTCAAGATGGGACCGACGGGCTGTCCCTAAAGTGGGTAACCCAATACAACCAACGCCGCGTTAACGTCTTAGAAGAGAGACACCGCGGTGGAAGCCTGACACCTCGCAACACAAAAATGTGTGTTGCATATTATGACAAATTTCACTTTGGTAGGTATTACCATTTGCTGAAACATTAAAAGGGCCTGCGCCTTTTAAACGTACAGTACTTTTTAGCCGTCTACTCTCACCGTGGCGTCGCCGCTAACGACAGTGCACTTGGTCCAGCTGGTCACATCCCGCGAGTCCTGTTACCAGCACGTGTGGGATGATCAATCGGCGTCAGTTCGGTTCGCGGTGTAAGGGCGGTATAGTAGGACAATGTCGGCTTTCCTCTACCTGCTTCAGTTCGATGAAAACTGACACCAGGCAACACAACGCATCTGATTTAACAGTTTAATTTCGTGGTTAAGTCAATTACGAAGTGAAGTTATACTAAAATTCTGCACCTCACGTGGTAAATTATTTCACGGTTGCTCGAGTGTCACTTATGGGTGGTGGTGGTGGTGGTGGTGGTGGTGGTGGTGGTGGTGCTGGTGGTGATGGTGGTGGTGGTAGTAGTAGTAGTAGTAGTAGTAGTTGCGCATGAATTTTATTTTTGTGCCAGAGTTTGGTAATTTGCACAGGTGAAATATCGTTGTTGGTCACAACTTTTTCAGTCGCAACGTAAAGTAGTTAACACAGGTATTTAGTCTTCTTTAATTTTAGAGTCCTTTACAATGTGGTTGCGACAATCCAAAACAAAGATTAAAAACAAAAGAACAAGCAATTTAAATACACCTCACATCCAACCACGCCTCCAACCCCACCCACAGGGTTAATGGCCTACGAGTTGCGTGAAGTGCAAGTCAACGTCCCTTGGACCGCTTAGCGATACCTGCCTACTGAACGTATCGCAGGGAGTTTTGCTTACGATATGATATGTTCCCGGTTTGGCTGAAGGCACTGACGCTGTCACAATGAAGGACTATGCCGTAAGTGGCACCCCTTCTGAGGTAAGGTTAGGGTAGGGATGGCTTTCTGAGGCTTCAACCAAGCAGGGCACGATCGCGTCCGCTGAAGGGAGGAGTCACTTTAGTGACTCCACTACGGTTGGGGGTTGGGGATGTGGGCGTTTTAATTATACACTGGCATTTGCCCTACAACCGAGGAAGATCACTGTAAACCTCAGTCAAGGCAGACTGAAAGTGCTGGGCACAAATCACTGGCGAACTTGGTGCCTTTTTACGGGCTCCCTCGACTGGCCCGCTAACGTTCCTCACTCTTAACAAACAAACATCATTGGCGAATTCGGTCAGCTAGGTTGGAACAAGTACCTTCCGACTTTCCGAACTGAAATCGTTTGAGTATGAATTCTTGGTTAGTGCTCCGATGACGCATTCGGCGAAAAATGGTCCAAAATCCTGGTGAATGTGCTTGTTACCAACGTAACAATGTGTGTTAGTCGCAATACAAAGACACTTTGAATGAATCTCATGCAGACCCCAGGAATGAGTGTGGGCAGTATTTCTCCTGACAGGGCACGCGTAGTCCGTCATACGACGAATGAGCAGCTTGCAAAGCAGAACACCGTTTGTGAATGACAGGGCACTCCTCCTCTTAAGGTTAGGGCCAAGCATGCCGAGCCATTGTGTTGCCTTCCTTCCGACTTGATTTGAGTCGATCAGTTCAGCTGGGTGTCTAGGGTCACCCCCCAGATAACAAGCTGTATCGACCCACTGGACTGGTTCACCAAAGAGCTTTTGGACGAATCTCGCGATCGTAACAAGAGGCGCCCCGTGATCTAGATGCTGATGGCGATCAAGGACCGTAACCAGTGTTCGAGCCTACTGAGGTTAAGTCAACTGCTATTCGACGAACAGTGTCGGCTGGTGCGCCCAATCTATGACGGCCGTGTCATCAGCGCTGAGAGCCAACTCGAGGCAGCGGGAAGATGTGGGTATGTCTTTCACACACAGGCTGAAGAGAACGGGTAACCCAGTTCCGCCCTAAGCCACTCCAATCTGCATGCTACGAGTCAATGTGGCTGCTTGAAAAGACCAATGAAATCTTTATGAGGGTTGATCCCGCATAACACTCAGCTTTGTCTTACACAAACACACACAACTGTCTTTAGTGTGAGACCTCAGCTTGACATGATTCACTTACACTTCTGAATTGCATACAGAACTTTTCCACAAGGCAGCACATTTTATTGGTTTTTTTACGACGCAATTTTTTCTTCCGAATATTTCTGTTTTGGTAAAACTCCCTGCGAGACACAAAAATAATGAGCTTATAACATCACGGTAACAAGACAGGTAATTAGGTATAAACGAAATATCGAAGCGCGTTACCGTTGCTATCATGGGAAAGCAATAAGTATTTCATATTTAGTGTGTGTCTGTAGTCTTAGTTATCCAGCAAGTAGTGCGCATGCGCCGTATTAAATTGTCATCTGTGGCCTCTCGGCTGTACCCTATTTTTCCACGTTTTTATAAACTGCATAATTTTCGGGGGAAAATTTTTGGAACATCATATGTGTGTTTTCAATTTCCCTACAACTTTTGTCTGAAACAGTTCTCACTCTAAGACGAATTGAGAGAGAGAGAAAAAATGTACGTCGGTCTTCATGCAAAGTACCGGTCATTCTTGCAAGACTTTGATCACTTGAATTTTCTCGACAGATTTACGAAAATACTCAAATATCGAAGATCATAAGAATTCATCCACTGCGAGTCGAGATGTTCCATACACACGGACGGACAGCCAGACATAAAGCCAACAGTCGCTTTTCGGAATTCTGCGAACACGCCTAAAGCTCGATACAGTTTTTTAAGATGCTGTTTGTAATTACATTATCTACAGTCTTCATGGTGCGACTGTGATGTTTAACTTCCATTCTTCCTACTTTATACTTGTGAACTGATGGCTACATAAATAAATTTATATTTATTCAAGTAAACAGTGTGTATTGTTTTCTTTACTGCGGAAACTTGTGTAGCGTCTCATTTTGGATACACAGACATTTTATTTACTTTAAAAGTCTTCCTATTTTCTTGTTTACTTGTTACAAGCGTGCACTAGTATTCTTATATTAGTCACGCAAAGTCGCTGTCTCACACAAAGACACGTTTGTATTATGTACTTTAGTTACTTTTACATTTTCTATACAGCCGGAAGGCGGCCCTTTTGGGCCAAAACATGTAATTATTATTAACAGTATACTGTTATACAATAAACAGAGCTGCGTTTGACGGTAAAGTTCACCCTATGACCTGCCACGGCGGCAGGCACCAAGGATGGAGATGTAGGACTTTACTCTTTCTTTAACCTCGGCGCTAGATTGGGGTGGGTGGATAACGCCACGGCCTGGCCGCTTTACCCCCGGGAATAATCCGGTAGTCATTGCACAGGAGCTGCGTTTCGTGGCAGTTTTATTAATTAATCGTTATAAACACAACCGATGTCCCACGTAACAAAAAATTATGAAGTTCGTGTTTCGAAGTTGAAGTTACAATACAAAAACCTAAATGTTTTGTTCAGCTCTTCAGAACAAACAGGTCTGATCTCTTCAGGCATCGGAATTATAAACTGCTGTTTATATAACCGTTCGCCTGGCGTAGGATTGGGTAAAGGAAGGAATAAAATCCCAATGCACATGAGATATGATAAGCTAAATCGTCTTTTGATGCCGTATTAATACCTACTATTATGAACTAATCCGCAAAATATTATATACTTTTCGAAGATATAACACATGTACAACAATTTACGATTCCGAATTCAATGGCTCTTTGTCGCTGATATCTCCAACCTCGCATGGTCTACATTGGCGATACGCAAATCAAATGTACAGCCGCCTAGTGACATGTCATTCAACCTCACGGAGACTGGTCAGTATTTGTAATACTGCTGTGAAAATAAAAAAAAAAAAAGAGAAACTGGAAGGATACGTATCCTTAATGAGGTCCTGGAAAAGAAACCTGTTTCCGAAGAAGGTCGGGTGACCGTAGGTAGATTACGAACTGCGGGGCATCACTTGAATATATCGATCTGTGAATTCAGCTAGTGCCACTGCAGTCATTCACAGGCCGCAGACCTCAATGCGGTGGGTTGCAAAACTCCAGCGAACTCTCCACATATGAGCACTGAATGATCAGTTAGGATTTGCAAGAAAATGGGCGTGGTATAATTTTATAACCATAACGACTGAAGAAAACCATGAACAAGACAGGCAATGTACGTATAACATTACATTCAGGCGCGTTCCTGCAACCACTGTTGCAGTGGAAAAGCAATAAGTATTATACAAACTGAGTGTGTATTTGTAGCCTTAGGTATCCAGCTTGCAATGCGCATGCGCCATAATGTCATCTGCGGCCTGCCGCGCTCAACAACATTTTTCCACGTTATCTCATACGGCACGATTTTCGACAGAAGTTATGGAAAATAAAACGTGTTTTCCGATTTTCTCCACGACTTTTATCTGAAACATTTTTTATCTTAAGAAGGACTGAGCGAGATACGATAAAAAATTTACACGGGTCTTCATGTCAGTACCTTTCATTCTTGTCATACTTTAATGGAACTTGAATATTATCGACAGTTTTTCGAAATATCAAATTTCATGAATATCCGTCCAGTAGGAGCCGAGATATTCATTCTATGCTGACAGACAGACGGAGAGGGACTTCGGACGGACAGACATGACGAAGCTAATAGTCGCTTTTATAATTTTGCGAACACTCAAAAAAGCGTGTCTCGATATCTGGTATTCTGGCCAAAAGTCGAACCGATCACCTCCCGAACAAAAGTCAAAACCGTTACCACCTGCGCCTACTTGCTCGCTGCCAATGTATCAAGCACAGTCAGCACTGCTTGCATATAAATACCGCCATTAAAGCCGAATGAGATACGAACGGATCTGCCCTTTGTTTTCGAAATAGCTGTACAGAAATGCATCATCAGACTACTATTTTTCCTTTCTAAAACAAAAATAAAAAAATTACTCATATTTAATTAATTAATTTTTTTGTTTACTTCGTGGGAGTTTTACTATCTTTGAGTTAATAACAAATAAAATAACGTTATGTTGTTCCTAACCAGATCTTTTTAATTAAACTGCTTTTACCCTCCAACCTCCACCTGGATCTTCTTCCTGTCCGACTTCCAGGAGGTTTCCTCACCTAAACTAGGCATGCTACGCTTGTTTCCTCCATGCGAACACACCTATCCCACTGTACCTCCCAGATGGCAGAGTTAAGAATAATTGGAATGCGAAGTACAGAAAACGACATACGGACGAATAAGAAAGTTACGAATAATCGAAATTGTCTCGGCTGAACGCATACATCACTTCCGGAATAAAACTACCAGAAATGTAATCTCCCGATTTTTCTACCACAGAAAGTACAAGCCATGAAGCTCGTCTGTATGCAGTACACTAAACTGCACCCACACTTCCCGCAGAAATATGTCCTCCAACAGTTGCTATTCTCGTTCCTCATCCAAATACGTATCACATTCACATACGATGATTTACAGTTTTGAAAATGAATAAGCATTTCCAGCATTTATTCGCCGAATTTCAAGGGCTCTTCCCAGAATAAATTCTAAAACATTCACAAATTACTTACTTATTTATATTATACACTATAACTTTATTACGATTACTTGTTAAGTCTGCTTTCGATTTGAGTTCACAAAATCCTTTTCATCTGCGCATACATTTATACAGCAGTAACTTCCGTGCCTGCAGAAACTGCGTAACATTCTAGTTACGCTAACTTCATTACAGTGAAAATACTACAACTAGTCACTTTCACTACAGAAAAAAATCCTCTTAATTTCATGTATAAACTCTACGATACACATATTACTCGGAATGACGCCGTCGGACTTAAGCAGTCCTAACAGATTCCAAAATACATCTTCTTTGCCATGTTTATTACATTTTTCCCCCGATTAATTAAGTTATAAGGCCTCGTTCGAACAATACGACATTCACTTACAGACACCAAAATTGCATCCAGCGGAAATTTGTATTCTTCTGGCAAAACCGTTTCTTTTCCGACTGAAAGTTTTGTTATGATGACGCACTTAAGCGTCTAAACATTCATCACACCTTTCAGAAGTGAAGACGGAAACTTGTTGTTCTTTTGTTCTTAATATTTATAATGAATTAACAAACTGCCCGCCCCCTCTGGGCCCCACAGTGGACTCCGTATTCCAGTCCGTAATGTTAGTTTCCCTCACGTTTTCTGTGGCCCACAAGAACTGTCCTACTAGATCCGTAAAAGCAGCAAACTTGGTCTGCAGAGAAGCAAAGTTAAAAACCAAACACTGTTTCAAAATAAATATCTATATTAATCGATCCCAATTGGTCACAAATTCAGACTCTTGTTTTTGTATTAGAATTTAATTAGAATCCGAAAATTTTTAATATGGAGCTGAGTCAGTCTGTTAAACTTCTAGTCTCGTCTGGTTGGTATGTGTCCAGTGTATTAGTATATTTACGTACTCATGCCGGTTATTTGGTTCCGCGCCGTTAAGCCTTGTCAATTTAATTTAATTTAATTTTGCAATGAGATTTTAAACAAATCTGCAAAGTCTACACGAAGACTGTAAGTTACAAATTCACACATGTGAAGACGAAATTAAACTTACGCCATTATCAATTATCAAATTTTCCCTGCCTCCCCATAAAAAATGTGTACGAAAAAGTATGCGTCCTAAAAACTTCAGACACAATAAAACATCCCCAAGGAGAAATGGGAGTTTCAAGGCTAGATCCAACCTTCTAATAGCATAAAGGTAAACTCTCCCTGTGGACTTCAGGAACGCATAAGGCGAAAAAGAAGTACAGGCCCACACAATCTGAACCTCGCAAAGTATAGGCGAGTGGTCAGCTTCACGTCCCGGCCGCTTTATCACCCGGTTCACACCGAATAGGAGGCAAGGTAGCGCCCATCGCTTTGGACACTTTGCACAAGAGCTCTCTTGAACCTACCGAAAATCGAACCATGTTTACTCGGTTGTCCAGCCCATGATCTACTCCGTGTACCGACTGCGCTATGAACAGTCGGTGAGTAAGTCGTAGGCATCCGCGAAACTACAAGGCGTCACATTTTTTACATATGAAGATGATTTCAATCTCATGTTAGAAAAGACTCTCACATATCATCGCTGTAGATGTGGCCGCTCCAACCGCGCCCAGCAACGTCTGTACCAGCCGACACGCCAATTACCAATTTACTTGAAGGAGATGACCTGGGTTTGACCCTTCACAATTAAATATGACGTCGCTTAACAGCCTTAAATAACGAAGAGGTTAGTCAACTCGAGCTATACATATGCCCACTTCTCAGCAAGTAATATTGCCACAACTGCGATTGATTTCTTGGCAATCTAAAGGTTATGTCCAAAGCCAAACGCAGGTGAAAGGGTGTGGTCCAATTCACAGTGTACATGCTTTGCATGTATCATTGACCTTTATGTTCGTTGTGCACAGATACAAATCTAGTGTAACGAAACTACCACTATATACAGCCTACATACATACGGTGTACATTTTATGGCATGCCCGTGAGCACGGTATCTGTCCCGGGATGTTCTGTCGAATGCACACTTTCTATGCGACAGCGCTGCAGGGCTCGGAGACACGATAAAACGCATATCTCCAATATCACTGTACAGATTATGAAGTTACACGTCTTCGTGAATCCCACACAGAAGTTACGAGCAAACAGGCCGATTCTGATGACGCGTGTACGGGGTGGCTTTTATTTTTTCTTCCTTCTGGTTAAAATTTTTCATGCAACACTCAGTGTTTGCAATGGAGAGGGAAACGCGTAGTTTCTTTTTACACAGGACGTGTTACGAAGTTTTATGCGTGTCTCTCATCAATCTTGCTCTTCCTTGTCCCGGCCCTTCCCAGCTATTCACCAGTTTGCTACTTACGTTAAGATGCTTTGAAACGTTCGTATTACATAACGTCGAATGATGGGTTATTGAGTAACGAACTACAAGCGATGCGGAAGGAAGCACTTGTGGCTCAACTTAGTGTTATATTCCAATACACTCCTGGGAAAAGACTAAGAAACAATCGGGATAGCCGGCGTCCAAGACGAGATTTGAGACCGCAACCTCCCAAACTCGAAGGAGGATCCCCTCCCACCCAGTCATCTTCTTTGTCCATAACTGTATTCAGAAGCACACAAAATGACAACCGTTTAATACAATCTGAAAGCTCTGAAGTTACATCCAGGTCAAACTGCGCACAGTTAAACTTCATAAACTGTTAACTAATAATTTAATTTGGTCCGTTATATGTTGCACAGACCTATTAAATGAAACCTGCTCTGATATCAGTCTTCACCATTTTACAAAACCGGTGAAAAATACCGAACCGTGATAACAACTTCACAGTCAACACTCAAGTCGATTGGCAAACGATGTCATGGCGATTGCGGCATAGCTCGCTGTTACTTGCCAAACTACATGGCGTCACATGTCAGAAGAATTCATCTCGCAACTTTAAAATATGTGAGTATGCTGTATGAAAGAGCGCAAATTACATGAAATCTCGACCTTCACAATCCAGACGACTCAAAATCATGCAGCCTATGAATAAATAGGTACGCGATAACAGACTTCTGTCCCCAAGTACAGTGTTTGTTAAGAGGTGGCTGAGCTCCGTGGTAAAGTATCGATACTTTTGACGGATCACGAACTTCGACTGTTCGACAAGTTCCTCTGAGCTACCCAGACGGCAAACTTTGCAGCCATTTTTATAAAGCTGAATAGAGTGAATGTTACCCGCAGGTAATAATGTAACAATTTTAATGCAGCGATACAATTCCGTTAGGAAACGGGATTTTTTTTTTTTTACATCGTCCGTCGAAGAAACATTTTCTTCACTGTGCAGCACATTCTTGCGCTCAGAGTATTTCTCCTCTGCAAATGACTGCGACAGTTAGAGGGAAAACTACTCCTGATAGGAGTGGCCAGACAATGACCAGGGAAAGATCGTGGCAGCCCAACCTCCGATTCCGAACAAAAACGAGGCTCAAGGAACTCTTAATTCGCTTTTAGGCCCGTGTATTTAAGAGTGTCCGATCACGGTAAAACGGGTATCTCGTGAATTCTTTCTCGTCACTATACCAAGCATACGCGAAACCGGATTCTGGCGATACACCGCACCGAAAACAAGATCCAGAAACTGAGACCGCATGCAATAGCAAGCTCCAGCACCTTAGCATCACTCATAATATTAATAGCATTTCCTAATACAACGCGCAGAACCAGTGTAAAGGTAAAAACGCATTTAAAACTAATCTATTAGCCACATACTGTAAGTTCTGCCGTGCAAAACTTCATTAACGTATAAGAAATCGCGAATCCTATGACGTTCTGTTAATGATTTTTTAACGTCATAAAAACAGGTTAATTGTTCCCATGACAGGTCCACTTCTTGTTTCCGAATTTCAACACATCCGGCATCGAATTCGCTGAAGCAATGTTTGGATAACTTATCTGGAGGTAAAGTGTGTGAGGCAATGAACTATCAGCATTATCAGTTCGTGCAGAGAACATGTTCACGTCGACGATTCTTGTTTGTTATACGGATAAACACCAATCTGCAAAAATCTGCACATGCGTGCATTTTTTGTCTACCATTCTCCAACTGTCTTTACGATGACCCGCTTGCTCCCTGGAATACATTCATTGTTAACCTAATTTGTACACTGAACGCCTTATATCTTCGGGTACATGCAAGGTCACACAGTCAGAACGTCACCGTAGCAACTGGAACATGTCAATGTTCTGTACTTCTGTCACCCCGTCCAATTCGTCAGCACTGTACGTTTACAATTACGCCACCAACAGTATCACTGTACCATTGTTCTTGTACCCCTGTACAATTATTTACGTCGGTTCACAACAGACAGGGATGCAAGCCTCTATACCCACGCGTTGAAATGTTTCTTTGCGGAGGTTCCTCGCATATTTTAAATCACGAGTCACGTTTTTCGATCAAGTAATATTAAACGCTATCTTCAGAGCCTATGTTCAACAAATTATTCTCCGTATCATACCTACTATTACAAGTACTCTTCATTAAGTTGGGGATACAAAGCAACATGTTTCGACTTGGGCTGTCATCATGAGGCTACATATGGCCTACATAACATTTCTCCACACTGCCCAGTTTGGCGATTGCCAGAATGTTCTCAATCGGACTTAGTTCAGTTGTTCCAAAATAATTACCAACAAGATGACACTTTTGGACTATCCTTTATTTCAGGGTTAGTCGTCCTTCACTCTACATGTTTCGAACTTCAGGGAGCTCATCATCAGGAGTTTCACTTTTTTACTGTACAGGCAGCCTCTGGCATACTGTGTAATCTTTTGCTGTATTGCACCCGTTCCCTTACGTGTTCTGTTCCCCCTGAAATAAAGGATACTCCAAAAGTGTCAACTTGTTGGTAATTATTTTGGAACAATTGTAATGATGCACGGAACAATGAATGTAAAATTTAGTGCAGTTGCTGTGGCAGTCTCAATACAGAAAAAGCCCCACGCTTCAGTATCCCACCTCCAGAGCGTCTGACAGGCTTGGCTGAACTTTTTAATTACTTCGTAAAACGTAGGTTGTAACATGTCTACAGAGAAAGTTCCGTAATTGTGAGCCCGTATTTTGTAAAATCTGAATAAACCTCCATTTTTAAAAGTTATGTTTTAATTGTGGTAATCATGACCTCCGACATCAGCTACTGTGCAAAAGTGGCAACTGACCTATGCTAATATCTGTCAAGAGACTGAAACGTCCACTTGCCGAAATGTTTGCTAAATGAGGCCCAGGGCAAACTTTTGATCTTCCTTCTCGGTGCTAAAAAATTGCTTTGCCCGGGATCCAAACTTCTTAATTAAAGCTGCAACAGTGAAGACGCAAATAAATGTGTAACTTTTTAGAAATACAACTGGGATCAGGAAAACTATAGCGTCCACAACAACACGCGTTGGTTTCTTAATTTCCCTCCTTGCATGGCTGAGACGTTTATGTTAGAAAATCACAGCTTAATACACTCCTGAAGTCGAGTACCTAATAATTTTAATTTCTTCAAACACTAATACAAGTTAAGATTTCAGATCAGAATGGCCAACTCCCACCTCCATTCAAGACATTTTGGATTCGGCAATTTTGAACAAACAGAAAATACAACCGTCTTCCTCGTCTTTGCTACACTTCCATGTATCAAAACGAACACGTGGAACGAAACAGATTTCCAAACTCATGCTGCATTATACAGTGGATATATTATCAGGTTCCACGAGGCCCGAACTTACTCTACTAAGTGGTATTCCCTTTTTATCAAGCCATTTCCTCATTTCTTGTTTCAGTATATTAAAATCTGGAACTTTATTAATCACACTAAGACCTATTTTTAAGAACCATAACCCAGCCTGGCGAGACGTTAAAACCAGCTTCTCCCACACCAATGGTTCGCGGGTTTTCTAGCTAATCCGACAATAATACTGGTAAGGTGTCATAAACACAACCACTATCTCCTTTTGCGTGAATCCTATGATATGGGTGCAATAAGCCTGCGGAACGGCGGCCTATCACCACTCCCAGATTTTTTTTCTTTTCAAGAGATATGACAAACGTAAGAATCGTCCAGCACATACGTTTGCAAGTGCACACTTAGCAAAAACTCTTAGGCAGTGGATTATTTACAGTTTAACGTCCGGGTTTTCTATCAAAAGTAGCCTGTCTGATTTAGTTTTCTTCCATAGTAACCCCAGCTTTTCAGCACAAGCCTTACACTAATGTTCCCACCTTTAAAATCGACAGCTTCTTTAATTTTTTCCCCTCCTATTACATTAACTTAGGAACGCGAATCACAGTGATACAGAAACGGTACACCGTTCACCAAACAACAGATTCCCACGAATCAATTGCCGTTCTCTTACATTTTCTCTTCTTGTTCGGGCTTTGCAGCGAGGTACTTGCTCCAGATTCGATGTTCTTTCCTTCCGTCTTGACTCGCCGTACTCCAAAGAGACACACACAAGTGGCTCTTTTAACACACTTGAGCTTTCCTCATTGACTTCTTTTGTCACGCGTTACAGGCCTATACTACATCCACTATCTGGTTATGATAATTCTTTTCTTTCAAAGCGTCACAATCAAAAACACCTGAATAATGAGCATCACGCTGTGCGAACCTTAAATCTCGCATTAAAACCAAACAGTTTGTACGAGTTCCCTTATAATCAGTTGTCCCATAACACTAGTAACTACAGCCTCACACTCATAAGCAACAGAAAAATTTCAAACGTTTTATTCATTCTGACATCACATCGACCCTCCTTTCTTCCCATTTAGCAAAACGGGAGATGTCTTATTACTGAAATTACAACAGTGCCGCGAATCTAACAACGACTCTACAAGAGTATGGAAAGGGTTTCATTTTCAGCAAGAGACTAAGGTAACTAAGGTCACAAACTTTAAGCCTGGTAACATGATAATGTGTGGATTAACGAAAGGAAGACTGCACCACCGTTGCTCTCTAAACGGGCATGCCTCTCCGGAAGAAAAAGAATAGATGATTACAAAGACACAGAGACGCCATCTTACTCGAACTTAACAGTTCCCAACAAATTATTTTACAGTGGCTTCTGTCTGAAATGAACACTAAAGTGGGTGAAAAAGAGCGTGTAATAGGGCAATAAGCAAGCAAATAACTGCACAATACAAAGTCCTTGTTGCGAAGCTAATAGTTCCTCAGCTAGGCAAGAAATTCTCAGCGTTTTCTGGAACCCGAAAGTTCATTGCCACGTTCAGACACGCGGTCCCATGTTCTCGAACACCATCTGCCCATGTCCCTCATTTAACCCGAGAGACAAGCTTCTCGTCCATACAAAACAAGCCAAATTACACGTCTGCATATCATACTTCTGCCTTCATATTCCTACAGAGAAAATAGAGCCATACAAAATTTTGAACCTAATGGTAACAAGTCTTCCCCGAATTTTACCTACTCTCTAAGTCCGTGAATGTAAATCTTAACAGAAAAATGCAGTTTACACGAAGTAATAAAAATATCATGACCTTAACAAATTAAGCAGCCCATATGAAGTGCTTACTGTTAGCACTTCAACACAAATCTGCCTGGAGACCGTTTAGACGTAACACACACGATTCAAATTACCTGGTCAGCCATTCCATACAGCATTCCAATTTGCTTAATGTTAGAAATAAGGAATATAAGAACTCGTCGTTAATTAGCTATAGCAAATCTGAGGAGTAGGATAAGTAATTTTAACACGGAACAGTATCAAAACATTAAAACATATATTCCGACGTTGCAAGGTAAGAGGCAGCGAAAGAGAAATTGATTTCCTAATATTTCTGATTTAGAAAAGCAAGATAATTGTTGGAAAGTGAATGGGAAGGGAAAAAAATGGAAGTAATTGTTTCATGATGAGTGCAAACGACTGAAAACACTGAAAAAGCTACTAACTAGGCTAAAAGGCAATGTAAAGGAAATTCCATCACTTTACAAGAGATATTATCGTGAAAGCTCCAATTAAGAGACACGTGCATAAAATGTTGTTTGCAAATTAAATTTTAAAGAAAGAGAAGAATTAAACGAAAGCAGGAACGTTAACGCTCTTAACTATATACAAGGAGGGTTTAACAAAAAATACCGCCTACAAAAATACTGGTGAATTTTTAAATGACATGAAATCAATATTACTGTGCTGGAATGAATATCTGAAAGATCTGCGTGGAGATACAAAGGCAACAAGTGGCAGATGATCAATGAAAAAATACATGACAACATAGGGGTCGATGGCACTGGAACACAAGTACCCACATTATTAGAAGGCAATACGATGCACGTAAAAGCCTGAACAAAGACAGGACTCTGAGGATGGGCCATCTGCCAGCTGAACTAAATAAATACAGTGGAACAGAACTTGTAAAAACACCCACATGTAACAAAAACTAAAACACGAAGTCACAGCACAGAAAGCAGTTACATGCACTCTGTACAAAATGGGTAATCGTAATAGAGGTTAAAATTGTCGAAGCATCACTCGGCAGAACACGCAAAGGCCTACGTCTCATCCTAAGTGGTACATGAATATTTTAATTGTTGTCGTTAAAAAAGGATTATCGGACAATATCGGTGCCCCTTCTAATTAGGAAAATCTAAACCCAATCGAGCTGATTCAGTGCAGCGGAACGCTTCTCCAGAAGTCAGGCAAGAAACCCTGCGGGTTTGATAGAACCCGAACGTTCATTTCCGTGTCCGCCAATTGTCCCACCTAAGATCCACTTCAGCATTATCTTCCAATCTACACCTAGATCTTCTCTTTCCTTCAGGTTGCCGCACCAATAACATGTGTCACTTTCCTCTTCCATCACTTCCTTCTTGAAGTGATCGTCCGAATATTTGGTGAGGAGCACAAATAATGAAACTTCTCGTAACAATTCTACTCATCCCCGCGTCACTTCCTACCTCTTCGGCCCAAATTTCTTCGTCAGATCGCTATTCTCGAACGTCTTTAGCGTACGTTCTTCTTCTGCAACCCCCTGAAACATTTTCGAATACTTACTTACTTACTTACTCCATGGTGCAGAGTCCTTCTTGAGAAGCTAACTGGTTTGCAGCTAGTCAAGAAATTCCCCGCATTTCACGGAACCCGAAGGTTCATTACCGCACTCACAA
>Ga0131853_10008583_pt1 | contig 18645 bp, 16 predicted proteins | sample TergutLab28metaG_FD_92764 | JGI IMG/M metagenome (GOLD analysis project Ga0131853, IMG submission 92764) | Labiotermes labralis P1 segment gut microbial communities from Petit-Saut dam, French Guiana - Lab288 P1 (version 2) (version 2) | ecosystem: Host-associated > Arthropoda: Insects >...
CAGATCGACGCCGTGGCCGGCGGCGAAACCGCGGGCATCCCGTTCGCCGCGTGGCTGTCGGACCGCCTGATGGTGCCGATGCAGTACGTGCGCAAGAAGCCGAAGGGTTTTGGCCGCAACGCGCAGATCGAAGGTCTCCTGACCGAAGGCCAGCGCGTGCTGCTCGTGGAAGACCTGACCACCGACAGCCGCAGCAAGATCAACTTCATCAACGCGCTGCGCACGGCCGGCGCGACGGTGAACCACTGCTTCGTGCTGTTCCACTACAACATCTTCAAGGAAAGCGTCTCGGTCCTGAAGGACATCGACGTCGACCTGCACGCGCTCGCCACCTGGTGGGACGTGCTGCGCGTCGCCAAGGAAGCGGGCTACTTCGAAACGAAGACGCTCGACGAAGTCGAGAAATTCCTGCACGCACCGGCCGAATGGTCGGCGGCGCACGGCGGCGCAACGGCTGCACCGCAGTAATGCGCGAGGCGCGGCCGCAGCGCGCCCTCTCACGCAGAACGCCAAACCCTCTGCCCTCAGTCACCTGAGGCAGAGGGTTTTTCTTTTGATAGGTGAAACGTGGGCACGCGGGCGGGAGCGACGCGCTCAGGCGTTGAGCGCATTGAGCGCGTCAGCGGGCGACGACAGGTTCAGAAGGCCGTTGCTCTGCGCATACTGGAACAGTTCGGAATCGCGATCGAGCCCGAGCTTGCGCATGGCCGTGTTCTTTTGCGTGCTGATCGTCTTGATGCTGCGATTGAGCTTCTCGGAGATTTCCTTGATGGTCATGCCCGAAACGAAGAGCCGCACCACTTCCAGTTCGCGCTTCGAGAGGATCACTTCGTCGCACTTGCCGCCGCTGTTGATGCGCAGCGATTCGAGCGCCGTCTTCACCTGCGGACTCAGATATTCGAGCTTGCGGCTCACGTGCTGAACCGCGAGACCGATATGGCCGAGATCGTCGGACTTGTGAACGACGCCGATCACGCCCAGTTCGCCGAGACGTTTGAGCAGCGCGGGATTTTCGAGCATCGTCAGCACCACGATGGCGATGCCGGGAAAGTTGCGGTGCAGATAGCCGATGAGCGGCATGCCGTCGCCGTACTGGCCGCCCGGCATCGCGAGGTCGGTGACGATCACGTCGCACGGAGCCGTCTGCAGCGCCTTGACGAGCTCGGTGGACTGCCGCGCGCGGCCCACGACCTCGATGCCCGGAAACTTGAGCAGCGCGCTCTCCGCGCCGAACAGAATGACCGGATGGTCATCGGCGACGACGACCTTGATTGCTTGCTGCATCACCCCTCCTCTAGGCACACGCTCTCCGATGCAACGTCCGTGCACGCGAATATGGAAGCCCACATTGCGGCAGGCTTACCCTACATCGTGCAGCGAACCGTTACTTCGGAATACCACTATATTGGAGCAAGTCTGATCGGGAACACAATTCAGAAGCTACCGTCAGAATATGTTGAGATATTTATCAACTGCACAGGAAAGCTGATCGATGGCTCGCGCTCACGCCTGCCGGCATCCCCTCCCCCATCTCCGAATCGCCCTGTGCTGCGCCGCCGCAGCGCTGGTTGCGCAGGTGAGCATCCCGGTCCGCGCTCAAGAGACGTTCGCCGTTTCAAGTGCGACATGGCACAGCGGCGGTCAGGTGCAGCCGGCGCAGATTTTCAACCGCGGGGATTGTCACGGAGAAAATCGCTCGCCACAGTTGACGTGGCGCAACCCGCCGGCGGGCACCCGTAGTTTCGCAGTCACAATGTTCGACCCCGATGCCCCCGGCCCCGGATGGTGGCACTGGGCCGCCGCCGACATCCCCGCGCAGGTGCGCGAACTGCCGGAGAACGCGAGCGGCTCGGGCGACCTCAAGCGTCTGGGCGCCGTGGAGGCGCGCAACGATTTCGACGTCGACGGTTACGGCGGCCCCTGTCCGCCGCCCGGCAAGCCGCACCGCTACGTGATCACCGTCTACGCGCTCAGCACCGACCGGATTGACATTGCCCAGGGACAACCGGCCATGATGTTCGATCACGAAATATCGGTCTCGGCGCTGGGCCACGCGCAACTCACGGTCACTTACGGCCGCTGAACGGCGGCCGGCAGCGGCCGTATGCCCGCTCGTGGACCGCTCTTACGGGTAACCCCCAGTTTTTTTCGATTCCGGTCCGCACGCTTGCGCGCATCAGGTCTTAAAATACCGTTCCGGCGCCGAACAAGACCGTTCCGTTATTCAGGCGTACCGTAAATCCCCGCGTTCAGAGAGATTGAGATGAGCACGAAAGTTTTTGTCGACGGACAGGAAGGCACGACCGGCCTGAAGATTTTCGAATACCTGTCAGCGCGCGCCGACGTCGAGATCCTGCGTATCGACGACGCCAAGCGCAAGGACGTCGAGGAACGCCGCCGCCTCATCAACGCCTCGGACGTGACGTTCCTCTGCCTGCCCGACGTGGCCTCGCGCGAATCCGCGTCGCTGGTCGAGAACGGCAACACGGTGCTGATCGACGCGAGCACGGCGTTCCGCACGAGCGCCGACTGGGCCTACGGTCTGCCCGAACTGACCCGCTCGCAACGTCAGCGCGTGCGCGAATCGAAGCGCATCGCCGTGCCGGGCTGCCACGCGTCGGCGTTCGTGCTGGCGATGCGTCCGCTCGTCGAAGCGGGCCTCGTCGGTCCCGAATTCGCGGCGCACGCCTATTCGCTGACCGGCTATAGCGGCGGCGGCAAGAAGATGATTGCGGAGTACGAAGCCGGCGGCAACGCGAAGCTCATGAGCCCGCGCCCCTACGCGCTCGGCCTCACGCACAAGCATCTGCCGGAGATGACGGCGCACGGGGGCCTGGGGCTCACGCCGGTGTTCACGCCGGTGGTCGGTCCGTTCTACAAGGGTCTGGCGGTCACGACCTATTTCTCGCCGCAACAGCTCGCGCGCCGCGCGAAGCCGCAGGACGTGGCCGCGATCTTCTCCGAGTACTACGCGGGTGAGGCGTTCGTGCGCGTGGCGCCGTTCAATGCCGACGAGAACCTCGATAACGGCGGCTTCGACGTCCAGGCGAACAACGACACGAACCGCGTCGATCTGTTCGTGTTCGGCAACGACGAGCAGTTCGTGACGCTCGCGCGCCTCGACAACCTGGGCAAGGGCGCCTCGGGCGCGGCGATCCAGTGTATGAACCTCGCAATCGGCGCGGCCGAGGATAGTGGTCTGAAGCGCTGACCCGCACTGCTGCGGTAGCTCAAAACCGACAAAACCGGCTCATGCGTGTGAGCCGGTTTTTTTACGCCCACAGCCAATGCAACCGCTGCGATCGATGCGGCCAAAAACTACGGGCGAAAAAAAACCCGCCAAGTTGGCGGGTTGAATCCATATCAGAGGAGACATGGAGGAGACGGAAAGAAGTATAACGCAGACTCTGATGCGGCGCAACATGTAAAGTAGTACGGACCCTCATGTTGCTCAATTACAACGCATTACATCGGTGACACCTGCGTCGGCGCTTACTTGTCTCCCGCCACCTGCCCCGCGCGCCGCGCCGCCACTTTTCCGAGCACCGCGAAATCGCGCTCGCCGTCGCCGTGGGCGATGGCCTCCATCAGACTGTCACGCACGACGCTCGCGACGGGCATCGGCGTCTCCACCTCGTCGGCGGCCGCCAGCGCGAGCCGGACGTCTTTGAGCCCGAGCCGCGCCTTGAAGGCTGCCGGCTCGTAACGGCGTTCGGCGATCATCGCCCCGTAGCCCGCGTAGATCGGACCCGGGAACGGGCCGCCGGTCACGACATCGAGGAAATCGCGCATCGAAACGCCGTGCCCCGACAACAGGGCCGAAGCCTCGCCAAGCGTTTCCACGGCCGACGCCAGCATGAAATTCGCCGCGAGCTTCATCACGTTCGCCTGCTGCGGCAGCGCGCCGATGCGCCAGGTCTTGTGCCCGAGCGCGTCGAAAATCGGTTGCGCGCGGTCGAGCGCTTCGGCGGCGCCCGCCGCGATGATCGTGAGCTTCGCAGCCGCCGCCGCATCCGGGCGGCCGAGCACCGGCGCGGCCACGTAATGCAGGCCGCGTTCGGCGTGCTCGCGCCCGAGCTGGGCCGCCAGCGCGACCGAGATCGTCGCCATGTTCACGTGCACGAGCCCGCGCGGTGCGTGTTCGAGCAGACCTGCATCGATGGCCTCGCGCACCGCGGCGTCGTCGGCCAGCATCGATACGACCGCGTCGCCGGCGAATGCCTCGGCGCGCGTGGCGACCACCTGCGCGCCAGCGTCGGCGAGCGCCTGCGCGCGCTCCGCGCTGCGGTTCCACACGCGCACGCGATGCCCGGCCTTCAGCAGGTTCGCGACCATCGCGCTACCCATCGCGCCGAGGCCGATAAAACCGATATCCATTGAGACGCTCCTCCTGTACAAGATCCGGCAGTAAAGCACACCCGCGTGACATCTGCGGGGCGAAACGGCCGTCGCGATGCGCCAGGGGCCTGGCCGGGGCCGAGCAGCCGCCCGGCTGCCGGGAAGATCACGCGGTGTCGCGCGCGACGATTTCGAAGCCGACGTCGATATCGCGCGGCGCCTGCTCGCCCGACAGGCGCGCGAGCAGGCACTGCGCGGCCGCCGTGCCGATGCGCTGACCGTCGACGCGCACGCTCGTCAGCGCGGGCCGCAGCTCGGCCGCGAATTCGAGATCGCCGAAACCGCAGACGGACAGGTCGTCGGGCACCGCGATGCCGCGCTCGCGCGCCGCGCCGAGCACACCGAGCGCCAGCAGGTCGGAGCCACAAAACAGGCAGTCGATGTCGCGACGCATGCCGAGCAGCTCCGCGAATTTTTCACGGCCGACCGCGACCGAACTGGGCGGCGCGACGCTCAGGTCCGCGACATCGGTAATCCCGTGAGCCGCCATCGTCTGCACGAAGCCGTCGTGTCGGGCGCGCGCGCGGGCATCGTTCGCGGAGACGATCGCAGGCCGCCGCCGGCCGCGTTCGATGAAATGACGCGCCACGGCCACGCCCACGTCGTAGTGCGAGAAGCCGACCAGCATGTCGACCGGCAGATCGGTGCTGTCCCACGTTTCGACCGTCGGCAACTGCAGGCTCACGAGCCGCGCGCGCAGCGGCGCGGTGCGCGCGACACCGACGAGCAGCAGGCCCTCGGGACGGCGCGAGAGCGCCGCATCGAGCACGCGCAGTTCGTCGGCCTCGTTGTAGCCGCACAGACTGAGCAGCACCTGGTAGCCGGCGCGCGACATCGTGTCGCTGAACGCCTGGATCGAGGTGGAAAACAGCGAGTGCGCGACCGTCGGCACGATCGCCGCGATGAGCCGCGACTTCGACGACGACAGGCTGCCCGCCAGCCGGTTCGGCACGTAGCCGAGTTGCTGGACCGTCTGCTGGACGCGCCGCAAGGTTTCGGGCGCGACGACTTCGGGATTGTTCAGCGCGCGCGACACCGTGATCGGCGACACCTGGGCGAGCGCCGCGACATCGGTGATGCGGATGTCGCGCACGCCGCTGCGCGCGCGTCGGCCGCTCGCGGGTGCGGCACCGTCTTTCGCGCTGTCTTTCGCGCCGTCTTTCGGTCTGGCCATCTCGGATCTTTGAAACGAAGCGACGGCGGCCCGCGAAGCACGGGCCGCCGTCGGCGTCAGGTGTGAGACGGAGTTTAGCGCACGCGCCCGGCGTGCTCTCAGTCCTCGCGCAGCCGGACCGGCGTCATGCGCGGCATCAGTACGTGCATGATCGCGAGCGCAATGATGTACGCCAGCGCGCCGGCCGCGAACAGCGCCCAGTACTGGCCGGTGCGCTGAAGCGTTTCGCCGATCACGCCCGAGAACAGGAACGAGCCGACCATGCCCATCACGCCGCCGATGCCGATCACCGTGCCGACCGCCCGCTTGGGGAACACGTCGGAGACGAGCGTGACGAGATTCGCCGACCAGCCCTGGTGCGCGGCGGCGGCAAGACCCACGGCGAGCACCGCGAACCACAGTGCCTGGAACTGCGACACGAGCGCGATCGGCATGACGCACAGCGCGCAGACGAGCATCGTCACCTTGCGGGCGAAGTTCGGGCGCTGGGTGCGCGCCATCAGCTTCGAGGATGCCCAGCCTGCCACGATGCTGCCGATGCACGACATCACGTAGATCACCATCAGCGGTACGCCCATGTCCTGGATGTCGATGTGATTCGACTCATTGAGCCACTTCGGCAGCCAGAACAGATAGAACCACCAGATCGGATCGGTCATGAACTTGCCGACCATGAACGCCCACGTCTCGCGGTAGCGCAGCACCGACAGCCAGCCGACCTTGGCTTCGGCGGGCGTCGTGTCGCCGGCATCCGACTGGATGTACGCGAACTCCTCCTCCGACACCGCCGGGTTCGCGCCAGGCGGGCGATAGATCACCATCCACACCACGAGCCAGATGAAACCGGTGATGCCGCCGATGATGAACGCCGCGCGCCAGCCCCAGGTCACCGCGACAAAGGGCACGAACGCCGGCGCGACGATGCCGCCGACCGTTGCGCCCATGTTCCAGATGCCGGTGGCGAGCGCCCGCTCTTTCTTCGGGAACCAGAGCGCCGTCGTGCGGATCGCGACCGGGAAGTTCGACGCCTCGGAGAAACCGAGGAAGCCCCGCACGGCCGCGAAGCCCGGTACCGTCGACGCAACCGCGTGCAACATCGCCGCCACGCTCCACATGGCCATCGCGGTGCCGTACACGCCCTTTTCCGCGACCTTGTCGGCAATGCGGCCGAAGATCGCCAGACCGAGCGCATAGGTGACGGTGAAGACCATCACCGTCTGCGCGTATTGCAACTGGGTCCAGCCGATGTCCTTCTGCAGCAGCGGCGCAAGCAGACCGAGCATCTGCCGGTCCATGTAATTGATGGTGGTCGCGAAAAACATCATCGCGCAGATGGTCCACCGGTAACGCCCAGATGCCACTCTGGCGACGACTGAAGTACTGTCACTCACGGCTTGTCTCCGAAATTTTCCCTTGCCCGCGAAATGTTATCGCTAACATTTCGCGCATCATAACGAAGCGCCTGGTCGAAATCAATCGTAAAAACCCAGGTGCAATCCCCGACGGACAAACGTTGGATGTTAGCGTTACCATCGCCGCTTGCAATGCGATACAGGGGCGGGCGGCGGAGGTCCCCCCCTAAAGAACACGGCGGAACACGGCAGAACACGGCATCCGACGCGCGGCGCCCGTCGGTGCGATACTGGCCGGATGGTTCGCGCCACTTTTCGCTTCTACGAGGAGCTCAACGACTTCCTCGCGCGGCCGCTGCGCCGCCGCGAGTTCAGTTGTGCGTGCGCGCACAACGCCACGACGAAGCACATGATCGAGGCGCTGGGCGTGCCGCACACCGAAGTCGAGCTGATTCTCGTCGATGGCGAATCGGTGGGGTTCGATCACCTGCTCGAGGACGGCGAGCGCGTCGCCGTCTATCCGAAATTCGAGGCGCTCGACGTGCGCTCGCTGCTGCGCGTGCGCGCCGCGCCGCTGCGCGAACCGCGCTTCGTCGCCGATGCCCATCTGGGCGGCCTCGCCCATCTTTTGCGGCTGGCCGGCTTCGACACGCTCTACGACAACCACTACGCCGACGACGCGATCGAAGCGCTCGCCGCCGCCGAACACCGCATCGTCCTCACGCGCGATCGCGAGCTGCTCAAGCGCCGCGACATCACGCATGGCTGCTACGTGCGCACGCTCGACCCGCATGCGCAACTGCGCGAAATCTTCGAACGGCTCGATCTGGCCGCCAGCGCGCGTCCCTTCCGGCTCTGCCTTTCCTGCAACGCGCCGCTGCATCCGATCGAACGCGAGGCCGTGCGCACGCGCGTCCCGGATGGCGTGTTCGAGCGCCAGTCGCGCTTCGCCACTTGCGACGTGTGCCGGCGGGTGTTCTGGGAAGGTTCGCACTGGCAGCGCATGCGCGCGCTGATGGACGATGTCACGCATCCCGCGCCGGCGGTACAGAAATGATGCGTACGAATGCGTACAATGCGCGCCATTGCCCAACACCGGAGTCCACAGCATGGCCATGAAGAAATTCGACCTTGAGAAAAACAAGGCACTGAAACTGATGCAAGCAACCCACCAGGCCGGGCCTGACCGCTTCGGCAAGAGCTCGAGCGCCGAGACGCTGGACCGCCGCGAACGCCGCAAGCTGGATCAGGCGCAAGGGCTCGTGCCGTTCGCGTGCAAGCTCAACGCCGATCTGGTCGCACAGGTGAAGGCGCGCGCCGAACAGCATCCGGGCGGCCTGAACGGTCTCGTGGCCGAACTCATCGAAGCGGGCCTCGCGCGCGACGCATCCTGACCGTCTGGCGCGGCACAGGCCGCGCCGAAGCGCTTTCCCGGGGAGACACCTCGGCTTTCAATTCGGATACGATCTGACTTCGCGCATATTGCAGTCAACTGCGGCGGTTAACCCCGCACCGACGTCAGAAAATCGGCCAGCGCCACTCGCGCTGCCAAAGAAAGAGAAATCCGCTTGAAATCCGCCTCCCGCCAACACCTGCGCGCCAATCTGCTGATGCTGGCCGCCGCCATGATCTGGGGCTCGGCCTTCGTCGCCCAGCGACTGAGCCTCAACGCCATCGGTCCGTTCCTCTTCACGGGACTGCGCTTCCTGCTCGGCGCGGCCGTCGTGTCCGCGCTAGTGCTCGTGTTGCGCCAGCGCGCGCGCCGTATCACCGGCATCGCGCCTGCGCCTCTGTTCGACGCCGCGCTGCTGCGCTCGGGCGGCCTGCTCGGCCTGATTCTCTCCGTGGCGATCTCGCTGCAGCAGATCGGCCTTGGCTACACGAAGATCGCCAATGCCGGCTTCATCAGCTCGCTATACGTCATCATCGTGCCAATCATCGGCGTGCTCATGCGCCATCGCACGGGCCCCGGCACGTGGGTCGGCGCCCTGCTCGCTGTCGCCGGGCTCTATCTGCTCAGTATCAACGAGCATTTCTCGATCATGTACGGCGACTGGTACCAGCTCGGCTGCGCGATCGTGATCGCAGTCCAGGTGATGCTCGTCGGACAGTACGCGCCGCGTCACGATCCGCTCGCGCTTTCCATCGTTCAATTCGTCACCTGCGGTGTCGTCTGCCTCGCAATCGGTCTCGTCTGCGAGCCACTCGCGCTCGCGAGTCTCCTGCGCGCCATGCCGACGATCCTGTATGGCGGCGCGCTTTCGGTCGGCGTCGGTTACACGCTGCAGGTGGTCGCGCAGCGCGATGCGACGCCCGCCCACGCCGCCGTGATCTTCAGCATGGAAGGGGTGTTCGCCGCGCTCGCGGGCTGGCTCGTGCTGGGCGAAACGCTCACGCCGCGCGCACTCGCAGGCTGCGCGTTGATGCTGGCCGGTCTGCTCGCGTGCCAGTTGCTGCCGGCAGGAAAATCGTCCGCTGCGCGGGCGGCTCAGCCGCAGCCCGCGGAAACCGCCTGAACGTCGCTTCCGGTCAGTTATCCACGGCCGCCTCTGGACAAGCTGGGGATGACCCGGCGAATCGGCCGTGGATTGTTTCTTGATAACTCGTCGCATACGTCGACACGCAAAAAGTTATCCGCGAAACCCCGGCCGAATTCAGCGTTTGCCCTTGCAGCTATCCATTTCGCAACAGCATGAACCGTCAGGCAAATCCCCTGTTGTCCACAGAAAACCGGTGCCCTTGTTAACTTCTACTATGTATACAAACATATTGAGGTAAACGTTGGGATAACGCGCGGCCTCTTGCCGAACAATGCGCTAGCTCCACGTGCACACGGCACTGGTGGTTCGCACAACTATGTCGGATAACTAACGATTACCAACCTCATACGAGCGGGCAAAAAAAAGCCGGAGGCCCTGGAGCCTCCGGCTTGCTTGCTGCGCTGATGCAAAAGGTCAGGCCAGATCGAAACGATCGGCGTTCATCACCTTCGTCCATGCGGCCACGAAGTCATCGATGAAACGCTGCTTGCCATCCGAGCTGCCATAGACTTCGGCGAGCGCGCGCAGGACCGAGTTCGAGCCGAATACGAGATCGACGCGCGTCGCCGTCCACTTGAGCTCGCCGGTCTTGCGATCGCGGCCCTCGTAGATGTCGCCGGCCTGCTTCCACGCCGTGCCCATGTCGAGCAGATTGACGAAGAAGTCGTTGGTCAACGCACCCGGCGTCGCCGTCAACACGCCGTGACTGCTGCCGTCCGCGTTGATGTTGATGGCGCGCAGGCCGCCGATCAGCGCCGTCATTTCGGGCGCGGTCAGCGTCAGCAACTGTGCCTTGTCGATCAGCAACGCTTCGGCCGGGAACGGCGACGACGCCTTCTGGAAGTTGCGGAAGCCGTCGGCCTGCGGTTCGAGCACGGCCATCGAATGCGGATCGGTCTGCTCAGCCGTGGCATCGACGCGGCCCGGCGTAAACGGCACCGTCAAGGTCACGCCAGCCTCGTGTGCGGCCATCTCGATACCGACGCTACCCGCCAGCACGATCACATCCGCGAGCGAGGCCTTGCCCGACGCCTTCTGGATTTCCTCGAGCTTCGCGAGCGCGCCGCGCACCGACTGGTTGGCCGCCCAGTCGCGCTGCGGCGCGAGGTGAATACGCGCGCCGTTCGCGCCGCCGCGCTTGTCCGAGCCGCGGAACGTGGAGGCCGAAGCCCAGGCCACGCCGACCATCTCCGAGACCGTCAATCCCGAAGCCGCGATCTTCGCCTTCAGATCGGCGATATCGGCGGCGCCGGGCTTGAGCGTCGCAGCAGGCAGCGGGTCTTGCCAGAGCAGGTCTTCCTTCGGCGCTTCCGGCCCGAGATAGAGCGCCTTCGGACCCACGTCGCGGTGCGTCAGCTTGAACCACGCACGCGCGAACGCTTCGGCGAACGCCTGCGGGTTGTTCAGGAAGCGCCGCGAGATCTTTTCGTAGGCCGGGTCGAGACGCAGCGACAGGTCGGTCGTGAGCATCGTCGGCAAGCGCTTGGGCGAATCGGGCGACGGGCCCGGAATGACCGCCTGCGCGTCCTTGGCGACCCACTGGATCGCACCAGCCGGGCTCTTCTCCTGGACCCACTCGTACTTGAAGAGGTTTTCGAAGAAGTGATTGCTCCACTGCGCGGGCGTCTGCGTCCAGGTCACTTCGAGGCCGGAGGTAATCGCGTCGACGCCCGAGCCCGACTTGTACGAACTGGCCCAGCCGAGCCCCTGCGCCTCGAGCGGCGCGCTCGCGACATCGGCGCCGACATGGCTCGCCGGCGCCGCGCCGTGCGTCTTGCCGAAGGTATGGCCGCCGGCGATCAGCGCAACGGTTTCCTCATCGTCCATCGCCATGCGCGCGAACGTCTCGCGGATGTCGCGCGCGGCCGAGATCGGATCGCCGTTGCCGTCCGGGCCTTCCGGGTTCACGTAGATGAGGCCCATCTGCACGGCGGCCAGCGGATTGTCGAGCTGGCGATCGCCGGAGTAGCGGCTGTTCGCCTTGTCGCTCGTCGCGAGCCACTCTTTTTCGGCGCCCCAGTAGACGTCGCTGTCGGGCTCCCAGGCGTCCTCACGGCCACCGGCAAAGCCAAACGTTCGGAAACCCATCGTCTCCAGCGCGACGTTGCCGGTCAGGATCATCAGGTCGGCCCACGAGATCTTCTGGCCGTATTTTTGCTTGATCGGCCAGAGCAGGCGACGCGACTTGTCGATGTTGACGTTATCGGGCCACGAGTTCAGCGGCACGAAACGCTGCTGGCCGGTGCCCGCGCCGCCACGGCCATCGCCCGTGCGATAGGTGCCCGCCGCGTGCCAGGCCATCCGGATGAATTGCGGACCGTAGTGGCCGAAGTCGGCCGGCCACCAGTCCTGCGAATCGGTCATGAGCGTGCGCAGGTCGGCCTTCAGGGCCTCGTAGTCGAGCTTCTTGAACTCTTCGCGATAGTTGAACTTGCGTCCGAGCGGGTCGGACTTCTCGGAATGCTGGCTCAGCAGGTCGACGCGCAGCTGGTTGGGCCACCAGTCCAGACTGGTCGTGCCGCCACCGATAGCCTGACTGGCGGGAGATGCATGGCCCGAAAATGGGCATTTCGCTTCGGCTGACATCGTTGTCTCACTCGGTCATGGTTGAACTCGTGCCGTGCGCGGGACGTGAGAAACATCCGGGCACGGCCAGGAAGGTCATCCTAAACCGATTTCGTTTGCAGGCCGATTGAAATGGGCTATAGCGGCCATTGCACGGCCACCGCAATGGTTAATCGCGGTGACGACGGGGCGATGTCGCGGTTTTGCCCGTAGCTGTCAAAACGTCCACGCGCGGCGTCTGGATGTGCAGTCCGATGCAGCGGCAGATGCGCGACATCCTCGTCGCGTCAAATCACATCACGCAGAACCAGGACAACATCGGGGATCTGCTTGGCAGACCCCTGCCCGGCAATCCGCTGCGTGCGGCCAATCCATTCGGAGTGAAAGGATGAGCGAAACCCCTTGGGCTCTCAACGACGACCTCGCGATGCTGCCGCTCGTGAGCGCCGACGAGCATCGGCGCGGCATGCGTCATCTGGCTGCGAGCGTGTCGATCGTCACCGCCCAGGTGGGCGATCAGCGCGCGGGCCTGACCGCGACGGCGGTCTGTTCGGTGACGGCGGATCCGCCGCGGCTGGTCGTGTTCATCAACAAGAGTGTCGCCGCGAATGCGCTGATTCGCGAGAGCGGCGCGGTTTGCGTCAACGTGCTGTCCGGCGCGCAGACGCCTGTCGCGAAGGCCTTTGCGGGCATGATCGACGGCGTGCGCGGCGATGCGAGATTCGATTACGGCCGCTGGGACGCCATGGTGACGGGAGCGCCGGCGCTCGGCGAGGCGCTTATCAACTTCGACTGCCGCGTGGTCAAGGTTTTCGACGAGAGCACGCATCACGCGTTTGTGGCCGACGTGCTGGCCACGCGCGTCGGCGATGGCGGCGACGCGCTCGTTTATCTGAACGGGGCGTTCCGGGGAGTGGGCGCGTAGCTATCGGCAACGTATAGGCAACGTACCGGCAACGACGCCCACCGCCCCACGATTCACACCGCTACGGTGTCCACGTCATAAGTGAACAGCCACTCATAGCGCTCGTTGATGGCATCCGACTGCCATTCGCGCGAGACGAATGCTTCGGCCGTTTCGACGGTCGCAAGCGCCGGGTTGTGGAAGCGCGCGGTGTTGTCCGCGGCACCGCGGACCATCGCGTAAGCGCGCGGGCGACGCACTTCGTCGTACTGTTTGAGCGCGACCCTGGCATCCGCATGAGCGGCGAGGCAGCGCGCCAGCACGACGGCGTCCTCGATGCTGTGCACGGCGCCCTGCGCGAGGAACGGCAGCGTGGGGTGGCACGCATCGCCGAGCAGCGCGGCGCGGCCCTGGGTCCACGTGTCGAGGAACGGCCTGCCGCACAGCGCCCACTTCGTGACCGACGGCGCGTGCTCGAGCATGGCATGCAGGTCCTCGTGCCAGCCCGCGAACGCTTTGCGGCATTCCTCGATCGTGGCCGGCGCGCTCCAGGGCGGGCTGTCCCACTGATTGCCTTCCAGCGTGCCGACCCAGTTCATCAGCGCGCCGCCCTGAATCGGATAGTGCACGGCATGGCCGCCCGGCCCGACCCAGTTGACGGCCACGCTGCGGCGGAATTTCTGCGGCAGCTTTTCCATCGGAATCAGCGTGCGCCAGGCCACCATGCCGGAGAAGATCGTCTTGTCCTGACCGAACAGCGCCGGACGAACCTTCGAGTGCACGCCATCCGCGCCGATCAGCACGTCGCCCGTGACGACGCGGCCATCGGTCAGACGCAGCGTCACCGCATCGCCGGTCTGCTCGACGCTCTCGCAACGCGCGTTCAGATGCACGGCGCCGGGCTTCAGACGCCGGACTTCGTCGCCGAGCACGCGCAGCAGATCGGGGCGGAACACGGTCATGTACGGGTAGCCGTATTTGCGCACCGCTGCGTCGCCGAGATTGAACAGCGGCCAGGTCTTGCCCGTATTCCACAGGCGGATTTCTTTGGCATCCGACGGACACGACATCGCGTGCAGCGTCTTGAACACGCCGAGCGAGTCGAGCGCGCGGTTGCCGTTGGGGCTGATCTGGATGCCGGCGCCGAATTCGCGCAGCTCGGCGGCCTGCTCGAAGATCTCGACATCGAAGCCGCGCTGCAACAGCGCGATGGCAGCGGACAGACCGCCGATGCCGCCACCGGCGATGAGGACTTTGGTTTTGCTCATGACTCTGGACTCTGAACTCAACAATTAATTGGCTTCGCGATAAAGACCGAGCTTGTCGAGGACAGGACGGTCGGACACTTCGAGAAGCTCGGAGGCTTCGTAGGCGGCGAGCGAATAATCGATCCAGCTCGGCACGGCGATCACATCGCCGCGCTGCCAGACGATGTCGCGCCCGCCGATGCGGCCGCGGCCGCTACCCTGCGTGACGGCAAACACGCGGCTTGCGGTGTTGCGGCGGAAACTCGCCTGGGCGTCCGCTGCGAGCGCGACGTAGCTGATCTCCATCGTGCGGATGTCTTTCGTGTCGAGCACGAGGCGCTTGTAGCCGTCGACCACGGGCTGCGCCGCCAGTTGCGGGCGCGTCTTCGCGGCCGGGAAATACCAGTCGTGCGCGTTCAGTTCGACCTCGACCGGCTGATGGCCGCCGGCGAACTCGTCGCAGAACATCGGCTCGAGCAGATGCACGAGCGGCACGTCGAGGAAGTCGATCCAGTAGGCGTTGTGCGTGCCTTCGTTGTAGTGGCTGTGCCAGCAGCCGCCCGGCGTGAGGAGGAAGTCGCCCGTTTGCATCGGCAGTCGCGCGCCGTCGACGACGGTGAAGCAGCCCGGGTCGGCGTCGAGAATCAGACGCATCGCGTTCGGCGAATGGCGGTGCGCGCGCGCGTACTCGCCGGGCTTGATCATCTGGTAAGCCGACACGATCGTGCGCACGGTGTCGTAGTCGTTGTCGCCCACCGGATTGAACAGCAGGAAGTTGCGGCGTTCGGCGAGGTCCGTGCCGATCCACTGGCCCGCCTGGTCGAGCGCCTTGCGGCAGACCTGGTAGCTCCAGTGCAGCGGCTGAAACTCGGTACGCGGCTCCTTCCACAGCGAAGCGCGCTTCTTGTGCCAGCCCGGGGTCGCGCGCAGATCGGCGAGCACCGGATAGATTTCATCAAGATTGCGGGTCGCTTCGATGCGGTCGATCGCGGCGGCCTGCTCCGGGTTGGTCGGTTTGTTCATGGACGATCTCCTCCAGGGATTAGTGCGCGCGTACGAACTCGTACGGCTTCTCGAAGACGATGTTGGCGCCGAGTTCGCCTTGCACGACCGGCACGCACATCGTGCCGACGTGAGCGACTTCGATCGTGATGACGTCGCCCGCCACGACCTTGTCGACGCCGGCCGGCGTGCCCGTGGCGATGATGTCGCCCGGATACAGCGTGGAAGCCGACGAGGCGATCGCGATCATCTGGCGGATGTCGACGATCAGGTCGCGCGTGTTGGCCTTCTGCCGCAGGTCGTCGTTGACCCACAGTTGCATGTCGATGTCCGCGGGGTCGGGCACTTCGTCGGCGGTCACGATCCACGGACCGACCGGCGTGAAGGTGTCGTACGACTTGCGGAACACGCGCTCTTCCTTGCCGCGCACGGTCATGTCGAGCAGACACGCGTAGCCGAACACGTAATCGAGCGCCTTCTCGGGCGCAATCTGGCGCCCTTCCTTGCCGATGATCAGCGCGATCTCGCACTCGTGGTGAATCTCGCGGCCGGGCAGCGCGGGCAGCACGACCGGATCCTGCGGACCGCTCAGCGACGAGTTCGACTTGAGGAAGTAACCCTGCACGCTGGCGAGGCCCTTCGAGGCCATCTCTTTGGCGTGGTCGTGGTAGTTGACCGGGTACGCCATCAGCTTGTTGGGCCAGGGCACCGGGGTTTCGAGACTGACCGAGGCGAGCGGCACCCCGGCTTCGGTTTCGAGCAGACGGGCAAATTCAGCGCGATGGCTGCTGAAATCGCGGATCAGCCGGTTCATGCCGACGGGCGGCCATTCACCGGGACCCGCGCCGAAGCGGTCGCTCACGTCCACGACCTTGCGGCCGTCGCTGATGCCGAGGCGGCCTTCGTTGAAACGCACGACTTTCATGCTCCCCCCTGTCTTGTTCAATGATGTCGACGTGGCAAATTGAACCAGTTCCCGCCGGCGCACGCCGACGAAAACCGAGATGGCAGGTATCTCGGAAGTGAGGAGCCAACGAGGAGCAAGGGAGGAGCAATCGGGATGGGCGCCGCCGTTCCCGACCAGAATGCTCGGGGTACGGGCTTCGCCACCGGGCAGGCGCTAAAATCGTCGCCTGATCGCGGGGTCCAGCTTCGAGTTCACCATGTTATTTGAAGACATCCAGGCGTTTTCCGTCGTAGCCAAGACCAAGAGCTTCTCCGCCGCGGCGATGCGTCTGCGCGTCGCCCAGTCTTCGCTATCCAAACGGGTTTCGCGCCTCGAGCAGCATTTCGGCACGCCACTGTTCGTGCGGCACGGCCGCGGGGTGAACCTCACCGCAGCGGGCACTATCCTGCTGTCACACGCGGACGCGCTGATTCGCGAGGTCGAACGCATCGAGGCCGATGTGCGCGGCATCAAGACGGAGCCGGAGGGGCTCGTCAGGATCGCCATGCCGCCGGCCACCGGGCCGGTGCTGGCCCCGATGGTGCTGGCACGCTGCGTCGCCGATTTTCCGAAGATCGTGCCGCAGATCCGCGAGAGCACCTCGGACGTCGTCCATCAATGGCTCAGCGCCGGCGAGATCGACATCGGGCTGATGTACAACCCCGAGCCGGGACCCGCGATCGAAATCCAGCCGCTGGTGACCGAGCCGCTGTATCTCATTACACCGGGCACACCGAGAGCGCGCGCGCTGTCCCGGACCGACTATCCCGAAGCGTGCTCGGTCGAGGACCTCGCGCGTCTGCCGCTGATCCTGCCGCGCTCGCCGCATAGCATTCGCGTGCTGATCGACCGGCTCTGCGCCGGACACAACATTCACCCGAACGTCGTATTCGAGAGCGACAGCATCCGTTCGACCAAGGGTATCGTCGAGCGCGGTCTCGGCTGCACGATCTTCAGCCGCAGTTTTCTCGAAGAGGAACTGTCGACGCAGCGCCTCATCGCCGTGCCGTTCAAAAGCGTCCTCGCGTCGTGGACGCTCAGCCTCGTGCTGCCGCGCCGCGACAACCTCTCGCTGGCCGTGCGCAGCGTCCGGCGCATCATTCTCGAGCAGGCCACGCAGCTTTTTCAGACAGGATTCTGGCAAGGCGTGCGCTTCCATGTGACGCCCGAAGATCTCGATTCTCCCGACGCCGCGCCCCGCGGCAACTGAGATAGAAGCCATCTCGGATCGTGTCGGCTGTGGTCGGCCATTACTGTTTTAATCACCCCGTCATTTGCCCATTTTGACGCACCCGGACAGGGAAAAGCCGTCTTTTGATCGTCGTCAATAAATTTTAAACACGGCGGAAAAGAGATAAAGGCAACCTCTCGGTCCTCGGGGCGTCGGCGTATTTCCGCTTACGCGAACGCATTCAATTGAATTGTTCGCGAATCCGGTAGTACGACTAACCAGGCGATGACGGCACAACAAGCCGTGACGGAATCGGGGGCCGCGGCGGGAGTTCGTGTCAAGGCGCGTGTCACAGCGTTGTTTGTATCCCCGGCAATCTGAAACAGGTGAAATATGGAGACGACCCGATCTGTCGCGGAGCAACCGGACAAACGGATGGATAAAGCCATGAACGAGCTTTCCAATCCGTCGTACCGCTGGCTCATTCTTTTTCTGGTGTGGGGCGCATTCCTCATGAGCTGTATCGACCGCATCGCGTGGAGTTCGGTCGCGGCGCCCGTCGGTAGTTCGCTCGGCATTCAGGTGGCGATGCTCGGTTCGTTCGTCACCGCGTTCTACATCGGCTATGTGCTCGCCAACGTCTTTGGCGGCATCGTCACCGACGCCCTCGGCGGCCGCACCATGCTGGTCTGGGCCATGATCCCGCTCGGCATCGCCACGTTCGCTTTCAGCTTCACGCGCAATCTGCAGATGGGGCTCGCGATTCAGTTCGTGATGGGGCTCGCGGGCGGCGCCGATTATTCGGCGGGCGTGAAGCTGATTTCGTCGTGGTTCGGCAAGGAACGCGGCCGCGCGCTCGGCATCTATGCGACCGCGACGTCGCTCTCGCTCGTGCTGACCAACGCGATGGTCCCCGCGCTGACGCTGTCTTTTAGCTGGCAAACGGTATTCCGCGGCCTCGGTGTCATGACGTTCCTGTGGGGCATTCTTTGCGCGGTCCTGCTGAAAAACGGCCCCGCCAATACGGGCGCCGCTTTCCGCGTCACGCGTTCGGACATCGGCTACCTGCTGAAAAACCGCAACCTCGTCTGCCTCGGTTTTGCGGGCCTCGGCGCGCTCTGGGCGACGGTCGGTTTTTCCGCCTGGGGCAACGCGCTGATGACGAAGGCGAACGGCATTTCGCCGATCATCGCGGGCTCGATCATCGCGACGTTCGGTCTGGCCGGCGCCGTCGGCAAACCGCTGATCGGCTGGCTCATCGACGCCTTCCGCACCTCGGCGAAAACACTCTCGATCCTGTTCCTGATCGCCTTCGTCGCCGCGCTGCTCGCGTTCGGGCGCAGCAC